>OHMX01000194.1_pt1 | contig 34883 bp, 30 predicted proteins | sample 1569471 | NCBI WGS metagenome assembly OHMX01 (sample SAMEA3879547, study PRJEB24766) | human gut metagenome | biome: human-associated habitat; feature: feces | place: USA | collected 1985/1987
TGAAATGCAAAGATTCAATAAAACTTGTTCGAAAAATAAATAGAAAAGTTTAGAAAAAATAATTTCACCACTAGATATAGGAAGAGGCAATAAAATTTGACTATCTTTCTTATCAAATAAAAGTTTTCTTAATATAAATAATGAATTAATAATTGAAATAATAAACATTATAAATAGGAAGAGAATTAAGAAATCAAAAATCCCATAAGAACTATATTCGTTAATTTTGCTATTAAGTGCTAAAAAAATATAACTTTCGGCAGTGATAAATAAAGCAACAAAAATTGCTTTAACAAGCCACATTAAATATTTCTGATACTTATGTTTATAAATATCATTATTTAAACTTGTAGTTTCTTTCTTTAATAAATCGTAAAGCATAATTAAAGCTCGATATCTCCATAAGTTCTAAAGAAAATTTTTGATAAATCTCTGCGCTTTAAAGGTTCTTTCTTAAAATCAATGAGATTTACTACTCGTCCATCATTAATAATAGCGACTCGATCACACACTTTTGAGACAAGGTCAATATTATGGGAGGTAATAAAAACTGTACGACCATGAATAGCAAATTCCTTAATCATTTTTAATAATACTTCATAAACCATAATATCAAGTCCGACAGTAGGTTCATCTAAAATCCATACTTTTGGGTTGTGAATTAAAGAAGCCATTAAACAAATTTTTTGCTTCATACCATGTGAATACTCTCTAATTTTACGATCCATATCGGCTGGAGACATCCCAAATTTTTTAATCAAAAAATTATAATTGCTTGTAAAAGAAGATTGAATCATGCCATAACTACTAGCAACAAATTGAAGATACTCATTTCCAGTCATCATTTCATAAGTAACAGGTTCGCTAGGTACATATCCTATTAAACTCTTTGCTTTTAATGAATCTTTCTTGTTATCTACATCGAGAATTAAAATTTCGCCACTATCATAATCTTTTAGACCAACAATACAATCAATAGTGGTTGATTTACCAATACCATTTTTTCCAATGAATCCAAAAACTTCGCCTTTTTTTACTTGTACATTAAGTCCTTTTAAAACATCTTTACGCCCATACGATTTATAAAGATCTTTAATTACTAAGGCATAATCTGGAACTTTAACTTCAGGTATATCTAGATTTTCTTCTTCTATAAAGATACTTTCTTCAGTAGTCTCAACCTTCTTTTCTACTTCTGCCATTAGTAAATCCTCCTTAAATTCTTAACCCACAAATAGTCGCCATTCGTTGTCTTATTGATTGAAAAACTAGCACCGCAATTTCGACAAATATAATTGTAACCGTCAAAAGAAACATTAACATCGCCACAAACAGGGCATTTACTCTTAAATAAAATTAAATCGCAATCAAATAATAAGGTAAAAGTTTTAAATATTGAACTAACCATATCTTGTTGGTTATTCTTAAAATAAGATAAATTAACTGTATCAGCGTAATTACCGCTTATATTATTCATAGTTATTAATAATTTATTATTAACATCAATTTTGTTTAAAATTTCATGTAAAGTTTTTTCATTATTTTTTGAATAGGCAAAGCTAGTTAAAACATAATTTTTACTTAAATAAGTAGGATTAACTTTTGTATCCAAACGGCGTGAATTATTGACTAGTTTAGATTCGATATAAAATCCTAAATTATCCTTATCTTCTTTTAAAGTAAATAAAAATATTCCATTTTTAAAGGATATTTCATCAAAACGAACTCTTTTATTATCGTCTAAATAAACGTTTCCAGAATTTGCCAAACTTGCTTTTGTAAGTTTTACTGATGAAAAATATTTTATAAAATTCAAGAAAACATAATTGTAATAATAAACGTCAAACTTATTGCTTTCTTCTTGCTTTAAATAATTATCTTTATAAAAGCGAAAACAATAATTATATAAAGGATTATGAATTAAAATATTTGTTGGCATTACATTGCGGCCATCTAACTTTTTAGAAGTAAAACGATAGAATTCGCTTCCCTTAATATGTTTAATTCTTTTTTCAATAGTTTTAGCCATTTGATAAGCTTTAGATTTAGTGGATTTAAATTTAGTTAAAACATTATTATACGGATAATCTAAAGTTGACAAATCATAAACAAGCGAAACTTTGCCAAATCCAAGGCTATTGTTTTGATATAAATCCTCAAGTGTTTCCATTAAAGGCGTCAAATGAAGTATCATCGCTTTTAACTCATCATGAATTTCATCAACTAAAAGAGAAATAAAACGATTTTCGTATGTATCGATTGTGTCAACATTTTCAACAGAATACACAAATTCAGGAGTTAGTTTATCGTTTTTTCTTTTCCATAATTGAGAATCACGGGTTGTTTTAATGAAGGAATCCGTCGAAATACTTCCAGAAAGTTCACTTCGTAATATAACTTCATTTGTTACTGATTTAATTTGAGGTTTAAAAATAATTGAAATAATTTTATCTACTACTACTTTTAATTCTTTTTCTCTATTCAAGGTAGAAACAAAATCATATGCTTTATTTAGTTTAAACTTACCATCCTTAATTCGAGAATAAAGCGCACTAAAAGGTTCGCTATAACGATTATAGCGAACAATCTTTTTAGTTAACTCAATTAAATATTCTTCTCGAATTTTACCCATAAATACCTTACAACTTTCTAATTAATCGATCAATTTCATTAAAAGTTTGAGCAAATTTGCCTTCGCCATAAGTTTTATTTATTAAAGCTTTTAAATCTAGTAATCCTTGTTTTAAATAATCTTCAAATCTTCCGCTTAATTTTGAGATAACTTTACGTGAGAACATAAAGTCCAAAGCTTCTTCTTTTGTTCCGCCACAAGCAACATAAACTGGAACTAAAATTTCAAGTTGATGCATAATACGATTACCAATTGTTATGTCGAAGTTTTGGTAAGTGAAATTTATTAATGTTCTAAATTTATTGTAATCATCAGCATTCATCATTATGTTTTTGTTTGATGCTGCTTCTTTAAACAAACTTGTCAATTTATCATAACTTAAGGTTATTTTACTCACGTCACCATCTACCTCAAATGGAATGTTTTGATCATCAAAACTAATGGTAATAGCTCTGTCGTAAACCTTATCAGTAATCGTAAATGTAGAATCATCTTTATTTGCTGTAGCTATAAACCAAGTATTATAAGGAATCTTTAAAATGCCATCCTCAAGATGTAATGGTGGGTCAAAATCATAAGGAAGTTGCATAATTTTGAGTTTCCATTTTTCGACAGGATATTCAAGAATAGATAAGAAATCTGCAAAATAATATTCAACACGAGATATATTAACTTCATCTAAAACCATAATATTCATATGGTGCAATTTATAAGTGGCGTCATACATTCTCTTCAAAAATTCGGTTTCATTATAAGTCCTTGAAAAATCATTATAAAATCCTAATAAAGATGTACGATCACGCCAAGTAGCCTGTACTGGTTCAAAGTATGAATCTTCACTAATGTAATCACTAAAATAACGAGCAAGAGATGATTTACCTGTACCACTAAGACCTTCAAGAATAATTAGTCTAGAAGCACTTAAACCTGCAATAAAAGACCTAATAGTGTGAATATCAAAATATATTTTTTCTTTCTTAGCTAAATAGTTCCTGAAATTAACACACAAATCTTTTAATGTGATGCTATCGTCATAAAAGTCTTCTTCTCTATTAGCTTCATTCATTACATCAATTGAGCAAAGACCTGGAAAAACAATTTCTTTATCTTTTAATACTTTATTTTCAGTAGAGGAATCGTTATTTGAAACTGATGAACTGCCACCGAACCCGCTAGCACCTCCGCCAATATAATTTCCGTTAGCGTCTACATTCATTTCGCCAAAACTTTTAGCAAGTTCACCTTGTTCAGAGAGAAGTTCGTTCTCTTTTTCTTCTTCCTCTTTTTCTTTTGCCTCAAGTTCTTTAACTCTTGATCCAAAAAATCTAAATGGCTTATCAATGTTTTTAAAATTTACAACAAGAAGGCAAATTGAGAAAATAAAACTTCCTAAAATTAAAAAGAGAATAATACCAACTACGAACGAACTACCTAAAGCAATAAAATTTTGTCCGATAAGTGTTAAATCATAAGGATATTGAGCACAAAGTCCAATTCCAAAAGCCAATACCAAACAAATTAGTAGAGTTACAGAATAAACAATAATCCATTTTTTTGAAAAAGCACTTTCGTTATAATATTCCGCTAATCTAAATTCATAAATAAAAGCACATGTAAAAATTAAAATATAAATTAAGATACATAAAAGCAGAATATAAAACTGTGCAGAGCCCTCAATTGTTGGAAGAGACAATGCTCCAGCAATTTGAGAAATTGGATTACCAGCGACAAAAATACCAGCAGCGGTATCAAGCGCTAAGGCAGCAATCAAAACCATTACTAAAAAGAAATAAATAATTCCAATTGCAATGAAGTTTTTTCTAGTAAAATGTGTTTTCATAGATTATTCCCCTTTACCTTTTCTGAATTTATTTTTAATATTTTCAATAAAATATTGAACTTTTGTGGGTTTTTTATCATTTTGGGACTGACTTTTTTTATTATTTTCTTCTATGACTTCAGGAGTCTCATCACTAATGGCAAAAGTTTCTCCTTTAAAAACAATTGTCTCTTTCTGCAAAATTTTAAGATCGTTTTCAAGATTTGTAATTTTTGAGTAATCAATTTTTAATAATCTATTTAGAAATTGGATTCGGTCTTCAATGGCTTCATCATATTTTGTTTTATAATGATCAAACATAAGCAAACAATAAACGACAGAAAGAATAGTAATGATACCAGAATTTGATTGAAGAAATACGATGAAAACACCAATTAATGGTGCTCTAGAGCCATTATAATAACCAATGATTTTATCGTAAGTTAAGTAGCCATTGTAAAGCCTATTAGTATCACTAATTGCATTCGAGTCACCTCTTGTTACAAAAGTATTATTATCTCTAACTTCAATAATCCTATGAACATAGATAATATCGTCTTGTCCATAGAAAGCAACTACATCGAATTGTTCAACATCCTCTATTGATTGATATTTAGTAACGCCAATAATATCATAAGTATCAAATTGATTGTAAAGCTGATATTCATCCAAATAATCGTTTGCTTCATTTCTTTGAGACATTGAGCCACTACTAATAACAATGAAGCCACTATCACCAAATATTAAATTATTATTAAAGAAACGTGAATAAACACTAAAGCCAAAGAAAATAACAATAGCTACCAAAAATGTATAACCTATTGTTTTACCAATTATCTTCCTCGACTTTTCTCTTTTGAGACTGTTTTTCTCTACTCTTTCTTTGTCAAATTCTATAACATCAAAGTCAGCTCGGCCGCATCTCACTTCATCTATACTATTAAGATAATAATGGCGGAATAAAAAAGTAAATACTAAGCAAAAGCTTAGTAAACAAACAATCGTAACAATTAAAGACAGTACTTCAACGCTACTCATGCTAATTAACTCCTTCCGAATATTCAGGCGTTATAGTTAAGTTAACATTGCCCAAATTTTGACTTAATTCACCAAACCTTTTAAGTTTACTTGCTAAGTCTTTATAGACACTAATGTCGTCGTCATCATCATAATAAAGACCTGGATTTTCTCCGTTAAATGATTCTCCCCACGCAAATTTAAAAGTAGTATTTACGGTTGCTCCCATATAATCGGCATCATAAGTTATGGTTGTCACTACATATTCTTCTACATTGTTTATAGTTTTATTTTCCTCAGGCAAAGAAAAACTAAAATCGGTTGTAACGCAGGAGGTGATAACGAATTTATCTTCTCCACTATTTAAAGCGCCGTAATTAGTTTTAGTTTTACTATCAAAACTAAACTTTAAAACATAATTACTAGTATTTATTGTTCTTGTTGATTCTAATCTATAAGCAACTTTAAATTCTAAATCTTCAGTCTTCGAGTCACCATTACCAAGATTAGATATCTTCGAATTATCAAATGCAAAACTCAAATCTGACCCATTGATTGATTCATCTATATCTACAATTAAAGTATGGTCGGTAATTTCTCCAACATTTACAACAACATTTGCACTATCTGGTAAAGAGCCATTCATTGTCCATGAAGCAAATCCAACTGCAATTAAAGAAACTGTGGACAAGCCAATAACGCCAAAAATAATTGATTTTTTTCTTAGTTTATTGCTTCTCATACACTTTGAACCCCATTATTAAACGGACTTATCGTTACAGTAAAATTCTTATCATCGCCAATACTAGCAAAAGCATTATTAAAATCTGATAACGTTTCTATAACTGCTTTATCAGTACTTGCACATGGATTTTTGCCACCAAAAGCATCACCCCATTTAAACATAAAAGTACTTTCAATACGTGCGCTAGTAAAGTCGCTAGAATAAGAAATCACACTTGAAATAGATTTAGTTTCATTATCAACAGTTGAAGAATTCGCAGGCAAAGTAATACTACAATTTTTGATACAGGAGGTATCAATATATTGAGTAGTACCATCTAAATACTTTGTGTAATTATTAGCGATTTCATCAAATGAGAAGTTAATTAAAATATTGCCACCATTTAAAGCATATGCACCTTGTAAATCATAAACAATTTTAAAAGTCATTTTTTCCTTAACTTCGCTATCACCATTAATTACAATGCCACCATTATCTGAATTAGCATCAAAGCAAACAGGCTTTAAATCAGAAGCGTTCTCATCAATTTGTGCAATCAACGATTTATCATTAATTAATCCAATTTCTGCAGAGATATTTGTAGAATCGCCTTCAATTTTATCTAAAACCCATGAAGAAAAACCAACACTTACTAAACTAATAAATGCTATTGAAGATAATATATATATTGTTAATTTGCTCTTTTTGATTTTCATAAATGTACCATTATAACGCCAAAGTAATAACTACATTTTTGTTAGCAAAACTCGTTCTCATACTTTCAATATCTTGTTTCGCCAAACTCATTGCATTTAAATAATTATCTAAATTAACGTCGGTTCTTTCCTGATTATAAGTATTTTTTAGCTCATCAATTTTACTCGAATAAAAATCCTCTGGAGTTTGATTGTTGAAAAAAGTTCCATATTGAATATTCAAATCGTCAAAACTAATTTCATAACTTTTATAGCCATCGGCGTTTTTATAATCTTCAAACAAGTCTTTATTAATAGCAATTGAATCAACCGTAAGAGATAAATAAGTATAATCATTTCCTATAATACGCCCAAAAACATCAGTTTGCCCAACAGCTTCTTCGTTAAATTCAACTTTGTTATAATCTTTTTCATCGCTTTCGTCTAATGAATTATCCGCTGTAATAGTTGCTGAAATATTAGTAACTTTATTTATCTCATCATCTGAAACAATTAGATTAGCACTAAGTCCCAAGTCAAAAATTTTTGCTGAATTGTCCAAGCCCAAATCAATGCTTTTGGTATAACCATCCTTAATCTCAACGATTCTTGTTTCGTTATAAACAGTCTCCACGGAGACATTAACATTTAAATTACTACTTCCGTCGCCAAGAGAAAGAATCCATGTTGAAAATCCAATACTTCCTAATGAAAGTATTGCACAACCTAAAATTAAAAAAGTAATTTTTCTATTATTCTTTCTGATTTTGAACATAATTAGTTGCTGTTAGTTGGTGTCACAGATAAATTGAAAGTAATTTTAATAGTTTTTCCAGAAAATAAAGTATTCATTAAACCAAGTTCAGTCTTGATTTGATTGAGCATTTGTAATTTTTTATCAGTAGAATCAGCATTCTCAATTTTATCGTTATAATACTCAATCGGAGAATGGGTTCCAGTATCATCAGTAAACATACTGCCCCATTTAAACTCTAAATTTTTGTTAGTTTTTGTATAAAAATGATAACCTTCATAATCATCATTTAAAGTAAACCCATTATTAGTCAAATCAGTACTAATAGATCTTGGCATATCTAACTCAATAAATGTTAAAGTTGTATCAGCATTTCTACCAAAATAATCGGTATAAGTTGTCTCATCAAAAGAAATTGTTTTATCACTAATACTGCCAGTAGGCCAACCTTCTTCAGAATCGCCATTCATTAAAGATGTTTTAACAGTTAGTTCATTAAAGGTAGCATCTTCAGAATATACAATATCAAAATCGCTTAATTTAACTTCGAAATCATGATTTGACTCGCCATCTAAACTAACACCACCTTTGTTTGTATCAATCGTTGATTTAACAACATCAGAAATATTAATTCCAGTTTCCTCAGTATCAACTTTAATATTAAGAAAAGAAGTATGATCACTAACTCCATCAACGACTACTTTTAACTCATCTAAAGTCACACTTTCGTTTTGTATGCCGACAAGCCAAGTTGATAAACCAATTGTCGTTAAAGAAACTAGTGCAAATCCTAAGCAAATTCCAAGCAATTTTTTATTTTTACCTGGTTTTTTCATAAATTAAGCCTCGCTTCCTTCAACAACACTCACTTGTAAAGTTATTGTTTTTCCTGATAATGCTGTTGACATTTCACTTAATTCAGTAGCGACATTCATTGTGCCGGTCGTTAGTTTATCAACATCAGTTTCACCCTCAAATAGATTGTTATAATAAGTAGATGGCAAAGAATTGCCAAAGAAATCACCCCATTCTAATGTGCAATCAAGAGTGCCGTCTTTTAAAACATATGTTTCATACGTATCTACGTCTTCAGCATCGGCGTCAAGAATCAAGTCTGTTCCGATTGTTAATTCTTTAGAATAAGCTAAATATGTCCAACCGTTTTCTACATCTGGACGATATTTTACGCCTTCTTCTTTTTCGCCTAATCGGTTACCTCCCTTCGAAACTTTATTAAAATCTATTTCTGTAGATCCATCAGTAACTTTAACTAGATCAACCTTGACTTTCTCAGGTTTCGAAGATGATATATTCTTATTCTTTGCAAGTTTTAAAGAAATGTTATCAAAGCTAAATTTCATTGCATTAGCAATGGCTGGATTTGAGTTATCGCCAACGCCTAAAACATCATCACCTTCACTTTTTTCAACTACTTTGCTTTCGCCGATTTGAATGCTACTAGATGAAAGACTCGCACTTAAAAAATAGGTATTATTTTCAATAGTATCAACCGTTAAGTTCATAGTTACATCTTGGCTCTTTTGTTGAACACCAACAAGCCAAGTTGCAAAGCCAACCGAAGTAACAGAAAGAACCGCTAAACTACAAGCAGTAATTGCTATAGCTTTAGAAATTTTCATAATAATTATTCTCCTAAATCAGCACTTTCATAAACTGCACTTGCAGTTACAACTATTGTCTTTGAATCAAATGTTGTTTTAAGATAATCTAGTTCATTATAAACCGCATTAACATCAACGCTATTATTTGAAACTTTGCGTTGATAATAAATATTTTCAGCTAATTCTTCAGAGTTATAGGCGCCATCGTATAAATCATTATAAAATTGGCTTGGACTCTTCTTGTCGAAATAATTGCCCCATTCAAATAAAGTAACTGTTTTTCCTTTTGATTCATAAATAGTACTTCCGTTAGACGAACTAGTTGAAAAGGAAGAAACATCCAAAGTGGATGAAGTCGAAATATCAAGGAAATTAAGTTCTCCATCAGCAATTTTATGAATATTAGTATCAGAAGATGGCGTAATTTTATTTTTAGAAGTTACTCTGTCCTCGCCATTACCAGTGTCAGTATAATTAAAATCGAATTTAATTTTATTTGGTTTCTCTTCAACGTCTTCACCTACAGTTAATGTAATGTCTAAAGTTACTTCAAAATCAGTAGGCCCAAAATAGTTACTATCATCATCATCAGTTACTTGAATAAATTTGCCACTACCAGCAGTTTCGTTTTCACCAATATGAATTGTATTATCATCTTCGGATAATTCAACAGTAAGAGTTATATTATTCCTTTTTGCTGTATCAACTGTTACATTGGTATCTCCAATGTCGTCTGTTGAATTATTAGCCCCAATAACCCAAGTAGCAAATCCTGTTGTAAGTAATGCTATTCCGCCAAAAACTAACAAACCATTAATAACCGCCTTACGATATGACGATTTCCTTAATTTTTTCTTCATATTATCACCTTTTTTAAAATGTTTATTAGCAAATTTCATAAACAACAAAAAAGAGTTTTTGACTTACGCATAAAACTCTAAAATTCATTGTCTATATAAGGTAACTTACTAAAAAATTTAGAAAATGTTGATTTTCTAACCCTCCCCCGAGATATTTTCTAGTGTAGCCTTTGATTTGCATGTCTTTATTTTAATACATAGTATTAAAGATAGACAAGGTACGAAATTTGACAAATTGCCTTAAAATTTCAAAAACCTTGCAGAAGTAAAATATTTGAAAATTTAATTAAGAAAAAATTTTTAGTTAGTAAACGCTACTAAGAGTGTAAATGTCGTCACTATAAGCTGATATAGGTAAAATTAGTCTTTTAAAACTAAAAAACCATAAGCCGAAAGAACACTCTTTTCATAGTGGTTAGATAAAACTATTTTAGTCTCATCTATATCAACGCTTTCTACTACTTTTTCTTCTCTCGAGTTATTAAAAATAACAGTTACTATTTCATCTTCATAAACTCGTCTTATATATAAAAGTCCATTCTTTTCTTCTAGTTCCATTTCGCCTTTTTTAAAAGACTCTAACTTTCTTAAAGCAAAGATTTTTTTAAGTAAACTAAATTCAATAGAGTTAAATTCATCAGAATCCCACTCCATTCCTTTACGGTTAAAAGGATCATTTCCGCCTTCCATAAATATCTCATCGCCGTAATAAATCATTGGTAAACCAATATAACTAATTAAGAAAAGTTCACTTAATAGATATAAATCTTTATTAGGTTTTAGATATTCATAAAAACGAGATATATCATGACTATCTAATAAATTTAATAGCATCTTATTAGTGTTTTCTTTATAGCGCACTAAGATGCTATTTAATTTATATACAAACTCTTTAGTTGATAAAGAGTGATTGACAAAATATTCTTTAGCGGCAAATAAAGAAGCATAATTCATTGAAGAATCCCATTCTAAAGAATTTAAAAAAGAATAGGCGTTATACCAACATTCTCCAATTAAAAAGATATCTTCTTTTTCTTTCTTTAACTCTTTTTTAAATTCAATCCAAAAAGAATGAGGAAGTTCATTTGAAACATCTAATCGATATCCATCAACATCAGCTTCTTTTAAATAGTGTTTAGCTACTTCGATGCAATAAGTTTGAACCTCTTTATTGTTCCCATTTAATTTAGGCATCATAAAGCTTTCAGAGAAAGTATAGTAGTTAACTGGTTTTTCTAGTTTAACTTCTTCCCCTTCAACCATATAAAAATCAAAGTATTTCGATTTCTTTCCATTTTTTAAAACGTCTTGAAAGAAAGGATGGAAAAAGGAAGTATGATTAAAGACTAAATCTAAACAAACAAGAATATCTAACTCATGAGCTTTTTTAACTAACTCTTTTAAATCAGATAAATCACCAAGTCGAGGATCGATTTCAAAATAATCTAGAGTATCATAACGATGATTGGTATTAGCTTTAAAAATTGGTGTTAAATATATTGCACCAATTCCTAAATCCTTTAAATAGTTAAGTTTAGAAGTTACGCCTTTTAAATCTCCTCCTAAAAAGATTGGATGATACTTTCCGTTTTTAAAAGCCTCTAAATCAGTTGAGTTCCAATCTCTTGTTACAAAATCCTTATTTAAAGATTCACTTTTAAAGAAACTATCAACAAATATTTGATAAAAGATTCTACCTTCAAATTTAGGGTTTACTTTAATAACATCATCTGGATTAATAAATGCATATCTAAAAGCACTAACTTGAGATAAAGAATAATCATAACTTCTACTTAATCCTTCATCAGAAAGAAAGTATTCTTCATTGTCTAAAGTAACAATATGAAAGATATATGAAAAAGAAGGAAAGTTATTAAAAAGAGTAACTTCATAATATTTAAAGTAATTGTCAATATATTTAACTTTCATTTCTTTTACTTGTCTTTCTTTAATAAAGCGCATAGCCGGATTAAAGAAAACTTCAATTACTTTAAACTCATCTTCTTTGCTTACTCTTAAACGTAAGACTAATCTTTTTTCATTTAGAGGATAAGCATATTCAGAATCGATACGGTGTAATAAAGCTAACTTATTCATATTTTGATATAGAATCCTTTCGCTTAGAATATTATAAAGAAAGTTAATTTCTTTAAATAGTAGGAATATTTATATTTTTACTTGTCTATATTCTTCTATATCTTTTTGATGAAAAAATATTTTTAACTTTATCAAAACTTTTTTTTAAAAATTTTAAAACAAACTCCTTTATATTAGTGAAAGGATATTTATATTCTTTCATTACTTACGGAGGTGATGAAATTCATTTAATTTAATCTTATAGTCGATTCCTACTTTTACTTCTAGTTTCACTTATATCAGTTAGTGTCTTTTAGGAAGAAAGACAAAGAGATTTAGCGTTTAGTCAAGTTCTTCTACTATGTAGTAGATAGCTTAAATCTTGTGAGTAGACTTATTTTAAAAACTGACTATTTTTATCAAAAAATCTACAAAAATAGCCTAAAATTTGCTTTTTAAAATTTCTTTTGTTAGAATCAAATCATGACAAGCAAAAGATTTTTAAAAAAAGTAACCTTATCCGATTTAACTGAATTATCTTTAATGCTTAAAGATTTTTGGCGCTCTCAACTCGTAGAGGCAAGCGATGAAGATATTTTAGAAGATGTTAGAAGAATGCTATCTCCTAAATGTTTTGGCTACCTTATTATACTTGATGATAGTATTGCCGGTTTTACTTTCGTTAACGAAAAATACGGTTATACCAATAACATTGAATATCTTTATATTAAACCTGAATTTCGCCGTAAAGGTTTAGCCAGTTTTGCTTTAAAAAAGATCAAAGAGATAGTCCTTGCTAAAGGCAATTCTCGTGTTCAAATTGAAGTTGCTCCAAATAATATTAGCGCCTTAAAGCTTTACTACAAACAAGGTTTTACCTCGATTGATACGATTACTTTATCTACTTCAATTGTTGGAAAAACAAAGAAATTCACCTTCCAAAATCTTGAATTTTTAGCTAACCCTAAAGAATCATTTAAAGATAATTAATTTAGTTTTAAAACTGCTATTTTAGTCACATTCTTATATTGCATTTTCAAAACGAATAACTAAAATATTCTTTCGGTATGCAACTTAAAGCAATGGACTTAACAAGCGGTTCAACCGCTACTTTAATTAAGAAGGTAATCTTGTTTTCTTTGCCACTCATGTTAGTTGGCTGTCTAGAAATCTTATTTTCAACATTTGACTTAATAGTTATTGAAGGATATGAAGGAGAATTAGCTGCCGCAGCAGTTGGTGCAAATGCTGCTTTAAATTCTCTTTTAACAAATGTTTTTATTGGTTTATCAGCTGGAGAAAATGTAATTATCGCTAAATATTATGGCGAAAAAGACAAAGTTTCTGCTGAAAAAGCTTGCTATTCTGGGTTAATTTTAGCTTTTTTAGCTGGAGTTATAGTAATGATAATTGGTTACTTTTTAGCACCAACATTACTTAAACTTCAAAACGCTGATGAGTCTTATTTTGATCTAGCTGTTGAATATTTAAGAACTTATTTTTACGCTTTGCCTTTTATAAGCATTTATAATTTTGGAAGCGCCATCTTTAGAGGAACTGGAAATTCCCGTATGCCATTAATCTTTTTAGGTATAGCTGGTATACTTCATATTTCTTTAAACTACCTTTTTGTTTACGCTTGTCATCTATCGGTAGTTGGTACAGGATTAAGTAGCATATTTTCATATTGTACCGCTTCAATACTTGTATTTATCTTCTTAAAGAAAAATAATAACTTTATTGATTTTAAATTCAGAAATATTCGTTTATATAAAAAAGAAACTATTGAGATTTTAAAGGTAGGCATCCCTAGTGGTCTTCAAGGCATGATTTTTGCTATATCTAACATGATTTTACAATCTACAGTTAACACATGGGGGCCAAGGATTGTGGAAGTTAATGCTGATTGTGAATCAATTGAAAACTTTTGTTACACCTCAATGTTTTCTATTGCGCAAGGTGGCTCAGCTTTTATTAGTGCAAATTATGGAAAAGGTGAAACAAAGAATGTTAAAAAGCTCATATTTATTATCGAAGGTACCTGTATGGGCTTTGGCTTAATAATTGGTTTATCACTTTTAGCCTTACATACACCTTTAATTGCGGCTTATACGGGTGGAAAAGCTGATTCAGAATTTTATTTATTATGTTTTGAACGATTGTCGCTTCTTCTTCCAACATATTTTATATGTGGAGCGATGGATTCTTTTACTAACTTTTTAAGAGGACTAAATAGAGCTATTATTCCAATGATTATTTCAATCTTTTGGGCATGTATTTTTAGATTAATCTGGAACTTCTTTATTTATTCTTCTGATCCAACAAGTATCATGCATTCCACTTTAATTTTATATACATGTTATCCGGTTAGTTGGTTTGCTTCTCTTACTTGTCAAATCATTTACTATTTTGTTGAACGCAAAAAAATCTATCGAGAAATTGAAAATAATAAAATTTCTTTTCAAAATGCTCAATAGATTTAAAAGTTTAATTTTATTTAGTTATATCAAAGTGTTGGAAAGTTACTGAATCAGCAAAATCTTTGATTTCGTTATAGTCTTTCTTATTTTCAATAGTCCAACACATAACTAGTTTATTTTGTTTTACTTTTTGATACTTCTCTTCTTTAAGAAGTTGCCATTCTAAGTCAACTCCTTCAAAGAAATGTCTTAAAGCAAAGATCCGGCTATTCTTTCGATCAACCAATAAACATCTTTTAAAGCCACTGCCTTTAAAAGGTAAAAGACATTGAGGATAAAAAGAAATTAAAATGATGTTTCTTTTATCTTTTATTTCTTTTAAAGCATCCATAACTTTAAAAGCTAACACTTTATAGTTTTTAGTTTTTGTATAAGGTTTAAGTTCAACTACAATTGGTACGCTTTCTTTAGTAAATTCAAATACTTCTTCAAGAGTAGGAACTTCACTACCATCTAAAAGATGATAATTAGATTTAATTTCCTCTAAAGTTAATTCCTCAATAATTCCTTCTTTACCAGTTGTTCTTTTTAAAGAAGAATCATGAGAAACGATTAACTTTTCATCTTTAGTTAAATGAACATCAAGTTCAAAAGCAAAATTGTTATCTATTGCGTTTTTAAAAGCATTAAATCCATTTTCCGTATATTGTTCATTATGATAGCCTCTATGAGCAACACCCTTTAAGAATAAAGGATTAATGCTTTTAATTATTTCTTCTTTTTTCATGATTAATCATCGCTCCCAATTGATTCTAATCCTTTTTTAAATTCTGTTTTTGTGGTTTTAACATTTTTAACAAAAAGGAAAATTACAAAAGAAGTTCCTAAACAAATTAAAGCATAGATTGGTAAGATTCCAAAATCAAACGATGGGACGAGTAAAATTGATCCTAGTGCTATTGGAGTAATGGTTTGCGCTGCCATACTTGCTGCATAGTAATAACCAGTAAAACGTCCGATTTTTTTAGAATTACAAAGTTCAACAACCATTGGATAAGAGTTAACGTGAACTAAGGACATACCAAAGCCTTTTACAAACCAAATAATATAAAGGAAAACTGGGAATTGACCACTACCTTCAGCAAATTCTAAAAGTGTGAAACTTAAAATTGCCCAAATTATGTAAGAGACAAGTGTTAAACCAAGTCCACCAACTAAAGTCCACTTACGCCCAATCTTACCAGCAATTATTCCACCAACTGCAAAGCCAATAACTGAGCCAACTCCACCAACGATTGTGTTAATCATATTGGAACTTGAGGAAGCTTCAAAGTAATAAATGGTGTAATTACCCATAAAAGTTGATATTCCATTATCACTCATAAACCAAAAGAATTCGGCTACAAGGATTAAGATAAGCATTATTTTATTACCTCTTGTTAAAGGCTTGTCATCAACTACCTTTTCTTTAAGTTCTGACAATTCTTCACCACGTTTCATTTCAGGGGCAATTTCAGCTTCAATTTTGTTTTCATTAATCTTGAAGAATAAAACTAAACAAGAAATGATCATTAAAACTGAAGCAAGTAAAAATGGAATTTCGATAACCCAAATATTGCCAGCAGCCCATCCGCCTTCATCTTTTTGATCTAAATAATCGCTTAAAACAAAAATAATGCCAACAACAGTAGCAAATGCTCCACCAATATAACCCATGATATTGATAATTCCATTAGCTTTACTTCTTAATGGTTTTGGAGTCATATCAGGCATTAAACTAACAGCTGGGTTTCGATACATCATCATAAAGATAACGACAATCGCCATCATCGAGATAACACCAGCTATATTGTTAAAGTGGAAAAAGACAGGAATAAATGGGAAGGCCACTGCACAAACAAATGTTCCTACCAAAATATAAGGCATTCTTTTCCCTATTGGTGTTTTGGTTTTATCCGAGAGTGCGCCAAAAATAGGTAACAGAATTAAGGCCGCTAAATTATCAAGCGCCATGATAATTCCAACAAGATATTGAACTTCTTCTTCGCTTGTAATGTTTGGAAAAGCTGTTTTAAAAAGTTCAGTTAAAAATGTTGGACACCAAGAATCGTAAACTTGCCATAAAAGCAAAATGCCAAAGAAAGCAAATCCAATTATTGCCGTTCTCTTGACGTTAAGCTTTAATTGAGGTTCTTGGCTTTGAGTGATGTTGTTTTCCATAAACGTCTCCTTCAATTTTTATAAAAATAGTCAACTTTTAAAGACTTTTTTAACTAAATCAGGTAATTCTTTAAGTGAGTTTATCTTATTAACTTCTTCTTTAATTTCACCAAAACCATAAGCAGCATGGATAAATTTTACGCCAGCCTTATTACTCTCGTTTTGATCTTTTAATGTATCACCGACATAGATTATATCTTCTAGATTATATTTATTTTTAATATAAAGAATGTTTTGCCACTTCTCTAAATTTGTATCGCCAGCACAAACGTGATCAGTAAAATATTTATTAAACTTATAAGCTTCAATATAATCTTCGATATAGCCTTTATCAGAATTAGAGACAATAAAAAGTGGGAAATCTTTTTGAAGGACTTTTAAAACTTCTTCTTCGTCTTCATAAAGCTTTCCAGGATTTATGCGAAGGTATTTAATTTCTTCATTTAAACAAAGAGAGAAGTATTCTAAGCCTTTTTCTAAAGAAACATCTTTAAATGCTAAAGGAGCCGTTTCTCTTGGTGTTAGACCCATAAAAGACTTCATTGTAGCAATTGAAAATCTATAATTTAGATTATTGTCCTTCATGGCTTTATTCCAAGCTTCAGTAATTGTGTCTAAAGCATCCCATAAAGTACCATCTAAATCGAATAAAATTGCTTTTTTATTTACTAAATCGCTCATAAGTTAAGTACTTCTTCATTATAGCACTGACAATCGATGCATCTAAGAAAGACTTTGTAAGATTTTATTTACAATTAAGAATTAGTCAAAAGTTTTACTAACTTTTACTAATAAATCTCTAATTGGAAGATGCTGAGGACAAATTTTTTCACATTTACCACATTTAATGCAATCCATGGCTTTTCCATGATTAGTTACATGATGATTATACCAATCTTTAGCACTTTTATCGTTAAACTGTACTAAAAAATTATAATCGTGGAATAAATCTGGAATTTGTATTTTCTTTGGACAGCCATCAACACAATACTTACAGCTTGTGCATGGAATAGTTGGTAAAGTTTTAAAAACATTAACCACTTCTTTTAAAGCACTGTATTCTTTCTCATTAAGAGGCTTAAACTCTTTCATAAATGAAACATTATCAGTAAGTTGTTCCATATTGCTCATTCCACTTAAAACCATGAATACATTAGGAAAAGAAGCTGCAAATCTGATTGCATAAGATGCATTAGATCCACTATTTAAGCCTTTTAAGATTTGATTAGCTTCTTGAGGTAAATTAACTAAACTTCCACCTTTAACAGGTTCCATAACAATTACTGGTTTGTTATGTTTAGTAGCAACTTCATAACAAAGTCTAGATTGAACGTTAGGATCTTCATAATCAAGATAATTAAATTGAAGTTGAACTACTTCAATTTCTGGATGTTCAGTAAGGATTTTATCTAAGAACTCAGTTGTATCATGAAAAGAAATTCCAATATGTTTAATTTTGCCTTCGTCTTTTAATTTCTTAGCCACTTCATAAGCATGAGCCTTTTTATATTGATCATAATTATTCTTTTGTTGAGCATGCATTAAATAAAAATCAAAATATTCAACTCCAGCGCACTCAAGTTGCTTATTAAAAAGAGGAATAATATCTTCTTCTTTAGAAAAATAATTTGGCGAAAGTTTATCAGTTAAAACATAGTCTTCTCTTTTATATCTTTTAGTCAAGCATTCTCTAATTGCCAATTCACTTTGTTCACTAAGATATCCATGAGCTGTATCAAAGTAATTAAAGCCATTAGCAATAAAGTAATCAACCATCTTTTTAAACTCTTCTAGATTGATTTTCTTATCTTCGCTTAATGGAAGTCTCATTACGCCAAATCCAAAGTTTTTCTTAATTTCAGGAAACATAGTTTTTCTCCTCTCTCTACTTAATAAATTTATAAAAAGTTAGTTTTTACAAGGTTTTTCTCGAAACTAGGACTTATTTAATAATTATTTCTTTCTTATTTTTGCGATATTCTTCATATTCATCAAATTCACCATAAGCAAATTTTGAAAAGAGAGCACGCATTTCTTTTGTTACTCTTTGTGTTTCTGAATCATCTACCCTCTGAAAACTTGTATTATAGCCGAAAAGCACAGACACATCGCAGGCATGAAATGTTTCAACACCAAGTTTTGCACAATCAGGTGAAGTATATTGATATTCGTATTTATAAGCCTTCCCTTTATAGTCTTTTAATATTTCAAGCATAGGATCAATATACAATTTGTGAGTTAAAGCTATACTAGTTCTATGTCTATATGTATCATGTTTATTTTTCTTTAATTTAAGGCCAAAAAGTTTGACCATAAATGGAAGAGCAAAATCAGGTGCTTTTAATAAAAACAAGTTTCCTTCATTAGCAACATTTCCTATTAAAAGTGGTTTATCGTTTAAAGCAGCAAGTTTTTTAGGTTCATCTTTTAATAGTTTTCCATCAATAGTTGGTGAAAATGGGCATCTTAACTCCCCTTTTCTATAAGCGTAATCAGCTATTTTCTTATTTGCTGCCTTAATTTCTTCAGGTGTTAATGAATAGAGTTTATTTAATTCATTTTTCTTAACACCAAGGTAATGTAAATACTTTTTAGCTAGTTTCTTGCTTTCTTTAGGAAAGAAAAAATGTTCGCTGACAGGAGACATGACAATGGCTTTGTTATAAAGATTGCTTATTTCTGGAATAGACATTAAAGCAATAATTGAAGAGCCTCCTGCTGATTGTCCAAAAAGAGTAATGTTATTTTCATCTCCACCAAAAAATTTAATATTTTCTTTTACAAATTTTAAGGCAGCTATTTGATCATAGATTCCATTATTAAGGTCAAAAGAAGAATCTATAGAATTTAAATTTAAGTAGCCATAGACATTTAAACGATAGTTAAAGTTAACAATAATACAACCTGTATCATTAGCAAAATCCGAAGAATCGTATTCGATTTGCATGGTTTTATTATTTTTTAGGCCAGTTCCACCAGTCGCATAACTTCCACCATATATCCATATCATTACTGGGAGCTTCTCTTTTTCTTTGGCGATCTTAAGAACATAAATATTAAGATAGAGTGAGTCTTTATCATTATAACCAACGCTAAAAGTCCCTTCTCTTTGAATAGGATTAGCCTTAGGAGTATCAGCCTTATAAACTCCATCCCATGGTTCTATTTCAATAGGATGCTTAAATGAAAAATCGTTGATTGGAGCTTTGACAAAAGGAATCCCTAAAAAGCGGTAGCCTCTTTCTTCTTCGATTCCTTCGATTTTACCTTTTGTTGTACTTACTACTTTATTAATCATACTTATTCACTAACTATTTCAATCGCTTCGCCAAGTAACTTTGTAAAATTGATTTCGGATTTTTTAGCTTCAATAACTACTTCTTCATCAGTTATCTTCTTATTTTCAATACCACATGCCATATTAGAGATAAAAGAAATTGCAATGGTCTTGATATTCATGTGATTAGAAGCAACCGCTTCGATTGCTGTTGACATACCACAAGCATCAGCCCCCATATTTCTAAAAGCTTTTATCAAGGCTTTTGTCTCAAATTGAGGACCTGGATATTGAATGAAAACGCCTTTATGGATGGGTAGATTTAATTCCTTAGCCTTAAGAAAAACTTTATCAACAAGGACTGAGTTATATGGATCAGACATATCAGGAAAGCGAGTTCCAATAGCATTATCGTTTTCTCCTCTTAATGGAGAAGGAATAAAGCAATCTATATGATCTTCGATGAGCATAAAATCACCTGGCTTATAGTCAAAATTAATACCGCCAGCTGCATTAGTTAAAATTAGTTTCTTTATACCAAGTGTTCCCATTAAGCGAATTGGCCTAATAACTTCTTCTGCATCAAATCCTTCATAATAATGAACTCTGCCTTGCATAAAAACACAAGGAATTCCCTTATAATAGCCAAATACATATCTACCTTGATGAGCAGGATTTGTTGAGATTGGTAGATTAGGAATATCTTTATAATAAATTGATGCTTTTACATCTATTTTATCAATAAAGCTTCCTAAACCAGTTCCAAGCACCACTCCAATTAATGGCTTAAAATCGGTAACTTCTCTTATTTTTTCTACCATTTTCAAATAATCATTATATTTTAATATCATTCACTTATCCTCTTGATTCTTCCTTGTTTATTATATTAAATTTTGTCTCTTGGCTTAATTTATTTTTAAAGATTTATTTAATTGCATAAAAAAAGCAACCGCTAGGTTAATAACGATTGCCTTTGCTCTGCTTTGAATTAACGATCTTTAGAAACTTCATAAATTTGATAAAGCGTATCGTCTTTATGTGTTTCTAAATAACTGTTCATTTTATCGAGTGTAAATTCTTCTCCAAGGTTTACCAAATCAAGTTTTGCGCCTAATGCAATAGTAAGCAAGACGTTCATGTTCATATTAACATCAATTCCACTTAATGTCTTTGTCTCATCATTAACAAGAACTTTAAGATTTAAGTCATCAAACATTTTCATTTTTGTTAATTCATACATGTTGATACCAATATTAAAGTAAGGCGTTTCACTTACGTTATTGTAAGAATAGTCACTTAATAAGTTTTCATAATGAATAGTTGAATCTTCAGTTGAACCAGAATCTTCAGAACTACCATCGCCAATAATCTTATCCATTATTGAATCATTAAAACCTAATAAAGTTTGACATAAGTAAACAACTATATTGTCTAAGAAGTCATTGGTGTCTGTTTTAACATAAGTCTCGTATGTTTTTTTATTTCCTAAGATAATACCATCTTTATAATCATATGCTCTATAAAGATAGAACATTCCATCTTTCATATGCAAACTGGATCTAATATTACTGACGCTGTGATGTCCAGATTCTCCATCGTTAACAAAAGGAATTTTAGGAATACTTGAAAGTTCAACGGCTAAACTAACATTGCCTTTTTCATTTAAAACTTTGACGTCAATAGGAATATCGATACTGATTGGTCCAAAAATAGGAAGAGGCATACTAATAGCAGCACTCCCACTAAAGTGATAATGATTATAAATGGAAGTATTAATGCCAAGTCTAAATAATACTGCCAAACTATCAAAATCGATATAAGTATCAAATGGATGAAGTCTTTTGTCTTCAAGAGAATCATCAAATTCATTAAGATTGATTTTTAATGCATAAACGCTCTCACCATACTTAAAATCTTTTACTTCTAGATATTCAAGAATTTTAGAGCCATTTTCAGCTAAGCCATTAAACCCAATAACAAGATTTAGTGTTGAATCAATTCCAATTAATCCACCTTTTAATCCAAGTTCAATTGTGTTTGAAGTTACATTGAAAGAATCAATTAAGCCAATTTCAAATAACTTCCCGTAATCTTTACTGTTAATTGCATCCATTATTGGTAATGAAGACATTGAATTTAATAAATCGCCAAATAATTCATAAAAATGATCATCCTTGTTATTTAAAATTTCACTTACCATATCAATAACATCAGTAAAGAAATTTGAAGAGAATCTACCTTTTGTGACTTCATTATATGTAAAGAGAATTTCATCATAACTTCTCATATCGACTCTAATATTGTGATTGTAAGAAGTTGGATCAACAAGATTTAAATCACCATAGCCATATTGATTATTGATATCAAATTGAAGTCCGCCGCCAATTGTTAAATCTTGATTATTTATACTAGTGTCATCAACAGACCCAGTAAAATCTAATCTAAATCTTGTTTCTTTAGAAAGACTTTCGAAAGCATCTACTAAGCATAAAGCTGGGTCGACAGCGACATATTCAGCCATATTGAAATTAATTGGTGAATATTCTTTAGTTGTTAAAGCGATATTAACTTTATATCCGCCAATTGCTAAGTCATTAATTTGAATTCCTTTGAAAGCTTTAGCATCAAAATCTAATTCAATTTCAATTTGACTAGCTTCAATACCTAAGACAGCTAAATCTAGTGTTACAATAAATGTACTATCACTAACTTCAATGTTTTTAATGACATTATTAACTGTACTTAAATTATCAAGAATACCTAAAATATCATTATTTTGAAGAATATCACTCATACTCCCTAAGGAGTCAGTTAATACAGAATCACCAACTTTATTTAAAACATAGTCAAGTAAAGCCATGATATTTTGGTTTTCGACTTTAAACTTCAAGGCATTGTAATTAACAAGCAAGTTATTGTCTTGCATACCTAATTTGAAAGAATGTGTTCTATCACGATTTTCTTCAATGACATTACCATCAAAAGATAATCTTGATAAGCTTGTATCATATGAGATATCACCATCAAATGTTAAATATGGATTTCCTAAATTTGAAATATCAACATTTAAATTTAAAGTATTATTTGCTTTGGTGAATGTATTGTATAAAACATTAATCAAATCAAATGTTGGGGCAAAATCTTGATATAAAGGTATATTTGGTACGGTAAATGTTAAAGATTCTTCTAAATCTTGATTAACATCAAAATCTAAATAAATATAAGTATTTTTAAAATAGAATTTATTTGTTTTAACACCAGTAAAGTTGTAGTTTTCATCGCTTTTAAACAATAAATCAATTTGGTCACTTAAAGATAATTTGAAAAAATAACCTCCTGGGACTTTTTCTGGTTCCATAGAACCTAAATCAGTCATAATTTTATTAATGTCAAGGTTAGTTAATTCTTCAGGTAAAGCAACATCAACTCCATAATTTGGGATCATGTCGATAAATTTTAATAAGGAATTAGTTTCTAAGAAAAGTTTGGAATTTTCATAATCAAAGAAAATCTTGCCATCGTAATAATTCATGGCACCGTGAAAATTGATTCCGTTAAATTGAACATCTACATTGCCTTCAAAACGAGTGTTTTCAATATTAGCAGTATCAAGACCTAATTTGCCATCGACATTAACATCAACAGTGTTGTTATCAAATGTGACTTCAATACCACCGTCAATTGTTGCTTCATCAAGACTAATAAGGCTGTTAAGCAATTTTTGTGAAGGCGATAATGGGTTTTCAACTTGCCATCCACCATTGTTATTACCATTTCCACCATTGGTTCCTTGATTTTTATTTAAGCTTGAATAATCAAAGAATGATGCAAAGGCAATACCAGTAGTCAATACAAGTGTACTAGACCATAAAATAATCTGTTTAAAAATAGGTTTCATAGTTCTTTCCCTCTCTTAAAAGTAAATTTTCTCATCTATAGTAGGTATTTCAGGCGCACTATCTAAGATAGTATATTTTTCATTTAATGTGGCTTCTGTGAAGTTTTTTCCAACAACCCAGACATAATAAGCTTCGCTCACGTTCATTTCCAAAAGATTTAAATCCTTGTCTACTTCAAACTCAACATGAACTTTAGTAAATTCAGGAGCATTAGATAAACTAGACATTTGAATCATTTGCTTAGAATAACGAATAACACTTGTTAATGGGTCTAAGTCTAATGAAATTGTATAGCCATTATCACTTGCAGTAATGGACGAAGTTTCTAAGGTTGTTTTAGATGAAATTATATAGATAACAGGTTGAGATAAATTCTTTCCCCAAGCTTCTTCATATTGTTCTACTGTAAATTCTTCTTTTTCTTGATATTCACCACTAATTCCATTAGAGTCGCTAACAATACTTCCATCATAAATATCAACTACATCATTAGATTGATAGAATCTCTTAGCAACTTTAACAAAAGTAGATTCAGAAACGCTTTCATTAAAAAATTCAGTATCGTTTTTAATGCTTTTGGCATGAGTTGTTTGAGTAACTCCTAATGATTTAGCGGCTGATGTTACTGTGCTAGTTGTATATTTATTTAAAGAATATTTATATATAGAGATATTAGCTAAATCGTTAGGCGAATATTCCATCGGATCTTTTGGGTTAGAAACATAACTTTCGTATAACTTTTGTGGATCGTCAGAATACCCATCTTCGTCAAGCCCAGAATAGTCAACACCTTTTGGAGATAATTCAAAAGCAAGAAAAAATCCGGCAAGAATGCCTACTGAAATTGCAATAATCAATCCAACACAAGTAACCACTGTTCTCTTGGTTGGTTTTTTAAAAACGTTGTTTGAATTCATATTAATTTATTCATACTTGGCTTTTTAGCCTTATTTATTTAAACAATAAGTCAAAAATAAAGCACGATAAGGTGAAATAATTTTAAAGAGAGTTTAATCTCGAACTCTCTTTTTAAGAGAATTGACATTTTTTTAAGTATTATTTATCATATTTTTATGCAAGAAAACAAAGATATAAAACAGATTATTGCAAAAAACCTTGCAAATCTAAGGAAAAATAAAAAAATTACTCAGACTGAGCTTGCTGAGCAGTTTGGCTATAGTGATAAAGCTATAAGTAAACGGGAGAATGGAGATACACTCCCAGATATTCAAACACTTTATCAACTTTGTGAATTTTATAATGTCACTTTAGACTTTTTAGTTAGCGAGCAATCCTTTGATGAGAAGATAAAATATATAAATCACCTCAATAAAAGAGTCATTATTAACAACTCACTTATTGAACTTTTATATTGCTCCTTTGTTTGGATACTTGCAGTTATTATCTATGTTTATTTATATACTTTTTCAGAAATTAACTATTGGCAAATATTCATTTGGGCAATTCCTGCCACCACTATTGTCATGTTACTATTTACAAAAGTTTGGAAACAAAAATTATATACCTTTATAGTTAGAAGCTTATTTTTCTGGACACTTGTAGCTGCCTGTTATATCCAGTTTATCGAATATAATATTTGGCCTTTATTCTTTTTAATGATTCCTATTCAAGTTGCTTTAATATTAACAATTGCTATTAACGATAAATTAAAAATCATTAAATAAGGCACTACCGCTATTGATAGTGCCTCTAGTAAAAATTCTTTAGAAGGTTATTCTATTTTTTGCTTTTTCCGTATTTATATAAAGCGACCATGGCATTAACAGCTTGTTCAGCTGTTGGATAAGCAGGAATATCATGTTCTCTTAATAATTTAATAGCTTCATGACACTCTTCACCACCTTGGCAAATCATGATGAATGGCTTATTTAATTCTTTTGTTGATTCATAAACCTCAATGGCAGCCTTTGCTACGCCTATAACATCAGTAACAGCCGTTGGGCAAATAGCTCCCAATACACCATGAACATTTGGATCTCTCAAAGCTTGTTGGAAAGCACCTTTATATTGAATAACGGTTGCTGTACCAGAAATATCAACAGGATTTAATGGCGAACCAAACATTGGCATATAAGCTCTAATTCTTTGAGCAAGCATTGGCGAAATATCTTTTAATTCGTGAAGAGGCATTCCAAGTCTTTCAAAATGATCACAGCTTAATAAGCCTGCTCCACCACCATTTGTAATCATGACGACATTATCACCTTTTAGTGGAGGCATATAGCCAAGTGCTAAAGATACATCAAGGAATTCTTGCCAAGTTTGAACTCTAATAGCTCCAGCATCTTTTATAACTTTATCATAATACTCATCACCATTTGGGTTTTCACTAGCAGTATGGGCAAAAGCAGCTTTAACACCGATCTTACTGCCTCCTACTTTAATTACGACAATTGGTTTATCCACCTTCTTGCAACTTGAAATGAAAGCTTCTGGAGAATCAAGACCTTCAATATAAATAGCCAAACATTTTGTGTTTTCGTCTTGACCAGCATATTCAATAAATTCTGAAAAATCTACATCAGCTTTATTACCTAGACCTACAAAGAAAGACATTCCAAAATGGTCAGCTTGGCTAGTACCTAAGGCCGCTAAAAGATTTGCCCCAGATTGAGAAATCATAGCGATTGGCCCTTCGACTGGTAAATAAGGGATAAATCCACAGTTAAAATGATGATATGGTGAACCTAAACCAACAAGATTTGGTCCTATAAAAGGAAGCTTTGCTTTTCTACAAGTATTAACAATGTCGTCTTGTAGTTTTTGTCTACCAATTTCTTTAAAAGCACTGGTTGCAACAACTAAAACTTTTGCTTTAATTGCAATTGCATCATTGACGATTTGAGTAACAAGGTGAGCTGGAACCGCAACAAATATTAGATCAACACTTTGATTAATTTCTTTTAAAGTATGGTAGCACTTTAAACCTAAAATTTGGTCAGCTCTAGGATTAACAGGATATATCTTGCCTTTAAACCCCCATTTCATAAGCTCGTAAACAACTTTATAGCCAACCTTAGTTGGATATCTACTTGCACCAACAACGGCAATGGATTTTGGGTCTAAAGCATATTTTAAATTATTAACAACGTAATCTCTTGCTTCTACGATCTTCATACTCTTTACCCCCTATTCTTTACTTCTATCAAGTAAAACATCATCGGTAAAAATGCATTCCTCATAGAAACCATTTTTATCATCTAAACGACATGTCCATCTTCTAAATTGACGTGGAGAATTCGCCTCTAATACTTCAATAACCTCGCCATAGCTAAGTATTTTTTCTCTAATTTTATCTATGTCAGTAATCCCTTCATAAGCTGATAAGACAAAATTATGATGCCCATCACAGCAATCAAAGATATTTTCAAAAGAAGGATCTTTTGCTAGCTCATCACAAATTTGTTCAACTCTATATGTTGGAGTATTTTGGAAAAGTGATACGACAAAGAAATGTAGTTTTAAGCCAAGGCTAGCATAGTTAAAATAAATCATTGGAATGATAGTTTTTTGCTCATCAACAATCTTCATGATATCAGTTTTCATTTCTTTAGCATCTAAACCAGAAAGTTTAGCTAATACATCATAATCAAACATATCTCCAACACTTTCACAATTGTTTATTGCATCAATGATTGCAAAATCATATTTATCCATCTTCTTTTGCATCTTTAAAACATTCTTTAATTGTTCATCGCTCCAGAAATAATGACGATAGTCTTCTTTGCAATCAAACATGTTGACGTGAGATTCACGAACTAATCTTCTAATTGGAAGAATATGAACGTATTCAACACATCTATTTGTTCTGAATTTATCTAAAACGCCATAAATGAGATTATCTAAGTTCCTCATATGATTGCCATTAAAATAATCAAAATCTCCACCTTCTTCCATCATATAACCAGTGCAAATTTGATCATTTTCTTGGAACCACTTCGTTAATTCTTCTCTTTCTTCTTTAGTAGTGTCTTTCTTTAACTTAACTACCCAATAATAAAGTCCAAATCCCATTATTCCAACATATGAATTTGAAACTAACATAAATAGTTTTTCATCATACATTCTTTTAATTCGTTTGCCAACTTCTTCAGCTGTTAATCCAACCTTTTTAGCGATATAAGGTAAATTAAATACTTCAGGATAAACTTGGTAGAAAGATTTAGCGATGTTAAAGGCGACAAATTCTTTAGCATCTTTTGCTACGACACCTGGCTCTAAAAACGCACAACCTTTAGGGGCTATATTATAGTCTTTTAAATAAGCTTGTTGCTCATCCGTCCCTATTTTATATTGTTTTTCCATGTAAATTTCTTTAACCTCCATTATTACTATCTGAAAAACTGTTTTTAGGAATGGTTTTTACATTTCTAATTACCTTTATTTTACCACTATAAAATTGCTATGTTATCACCTAAATTGTAAAAATTGTTAAGTTAAAAAATTATGCCTTTATTTTCTTTTCGCTTTTTCTTAAATAAATTTCATAAATTATTGGAGGTACTATTGAAATTACAAAAAGTAAGCAAAGTAAAACCAAATAAATAGATGAAAATATTATAGAAATTATTAAAGAAATTAATGAAAAGACAAATAAAGAAATTGAGGAACAATGATTTAACTTTATCCAGACTTCGTTATTAGATAAAGCATATTTACTGCGATAGCCAATAAAGTGATTGAATTTATTAAATAAAGGATTAGACAAAAGTCCAGCACTCATTTCTAGCAATGATAAAAAGATAAATACTACTGAAACTGCACTGCCGACATCGTGAATAATTGAAACCTTGAAAATATAATAAAAATCAATTACAGAAAAGGAAAAAAAGCATATAAAGAAGACAATTTGAATTGTTAATTTAATTATATTTCGCGTTACTTGTGTAATGTTTTCTTCTTCGACAGCTCGTTTAACTAAAATATAAATAAATGCCCAGAAGATCATTAAAATGATGAGTATTAAATTTAGTAAAAGTAATTCATATTTAGAGCCATATCTATCAACTTCACCTTCAAAATTATAATGAAGAGCAACCGTATCAGGTAAAAACTTGAAAATAATTATGGCTGAGCCGATTATAGCAATAAAAACAATAATAATATTTATGTAAGTAAATATTTTGTTAATTGTATTCTTAGCAAAAAAGGAATAAGTTTTTGCATCCATTCCAAGTAAATAATTAATATCAACTTGGTAAAGATAGGAAAGTTCTTTTATTGTTTCAAGATCTGGCTCATTAATATTAAGCTCATATTTAGAAATGGTTTGACGAGAAACGTTTAATTTATCAGCAACATCTTGTTGAGACAAATTAGCATTTTCTCTTGCTTCTTTTAACTTTTCTCCAAGATTTTTTCTCATAATTTTATTATATAAAAACGATGAATTTTGATAAGCACTTTATCAGTGCATATCAGTTATTTAATAAATAAGCGATACATTTAGCAATTCTTAAATCTTCATCTTTAAAATGATTTCCAGGATTAAACTCAAATTTAGAGTTATTAAATTGTGGTTTAATTCTTTCAAAAATAATTAATGAATTAGTTTCAACTTGTGACATTATTTTATTACTTGTTTTCTTTTCTTTATCGCCTAAAGACATGTAAAATGTAGAAATACCTTGCAAAACTTTATTATTTTCCACAAATTTAATAAAAAGAGGATACCACAAACTTCCAGATACAGAACCAACTTTTATAAACTCATTTGTCTTAAATAGTGTATAAATAGAAAAAAGACCAGCCATAGAATAGCCAGTCAAAGCCTTATAAATTGGTTTAACGTTTTCTTCTAAAATAACTTTTTTAATAAGGCTTAAAACATAGTCTAAAAATGAATCAGCGTTGCCTTTAAAATCACTAGTGCCTTTAAATATTGAAGGCGCCTCATATGGAGAAAGATCGTTATTCCAATCAGAAACATAAATTGTCAATAAAGAAAAATCTTTATCTGTTATTTTTTCAACTTCTTTCTTTATATTTAAAGCGCAATCTTGAAACGAAGGAATTACAATTAAAGGAGAGTCATTACTTTTGCCTTTTATGAAAGTATATTGCTCATTTTCCATAGTTAACCTAGCAAAACATCTAAGGCCATCATTAATAAAAAGCCAAATACAAAGGCTATAATTCCATAATGATTTTTGCCTTCTCCACTAACAGCTGTTGGAATTAAATCTTCAATTGTTACATAAATCATACATCCAGCTGCTAAGGCTAAAGCCCGTGGCATTAATGGTTGAATAAAATATGCTAAAAGTAGGCCAATAATGGCAAATATTGGTTCTACTGCTCCGCTAAAAACACCATATAAGAAGGCTTTATTTGTAGAATGTGTTTCATCTTTAAATGGTAATGAAACTATCGCTCCTTCAGGAAGATTTTGTATAGCAATCCCTACACTTAGCATCATAGCCGAAGATAAAGCAAACCAAACATCTTGAGAACCATTTAAATTAGCAAGTGCAACACCAAAGATTACTCCAACCGATAATCCTTCAGGAATATTATGTATCAAAACAGCTAAAAACATTTTTTGCTTACGATTAAGTTTTTGAGTTTTGATACCTTCTTCATAATGGTCTTGACTATGAATATGAGGAATCAAATGGTCAATTGCTAGTAATAACAAAACACCTAAAATAAATGCAATAATTACTACAAAAATTGTAGGCATATAATCAGTGTTATAATCTAAAGCTGGCATAATTAAGCCAAAAACTGAGGCTGCAAACATTACTCCAGCGGCAAATCCATTAAAAACTTTGTTTAAATTAATTCCGATGCCTCTATTTTTAAAAAGATAAATTAAAGATGAACCAAGTGTGGTCCCGATAAAAGGAATAATTAAACCTAAAAACGTGATTAAAATACTCATGTGTAAATAATATCAATAAGTAAAATAATTAAAAGAAATGTGCTAATTAAGAAATTACTTGCCTTCTTTTATGAGCCTTAAGTCGTTCATGTAATTACTATAAATACGATAACCGCCGCTTAAATGTTTACACTTAAAACCGTATTGCGACAAAATTCTACAAGCAATATAACTTCTTAAAGCACTTTGACAATTTATACATAACATTTTATTTTTATCAATTTCATTTAAATGATTCCTTAATTCATCAAGTGGAATATTAATTGCACCATCAATATGTCCGCTTTGATATTCATCTTCACTTCTAACATCAATAAATAAATTATTTTTATCTTTCTTTAATGACTCAATATCTTCTATATGAAATTGTTCAACTAATTTATTTTTTAAATTTTCAGAGATATAACCAATCATGTTTATCGGATCTTTTGCTGAACCAAATGGAGGCGCATAGCTTAACTCGGCTTTTGCTAACTCATAAATTGGAAGTTTAGCTTGTATAGCTATAGCAATAACATCAATTCTTTTATCTACACCGCTTTCTCCAACAATTTGAGCGCCTAAAATTTGATAATTATCTTTATCAAAAAGTACTTTTATATTTAAAGTTGAAGCATTTGGATAATAACTTGCATGGTTTGCTGGGCAAAGATATATCTTTTCATAATTAATTTTCTTTTGTTTAAGCTGCTCTTCATTTAATCCAGTTGAAGCGGCTGCTAAAGAAAAGATTTTTAAAATTGAAGTTCCTAAAGGTTTAATGTCGTTCTTTTTCTTTAACACAAATTCACTTGCTAGTTCTCTACCTTCTTTATTTGCAAGTCCTGCTAAAGCAATATTAACTTTTGTATCATCAAAAAAGGAATATAAAGCTATAGCATCACCAATAGCATAAATATCTTTTTCACTTGTTAAGAAGGATTCATTAGTTTTAAATGTTCCTCTAATGTCCAAATCTAAGTTAGCATTTTTTGCTAAGTTAGAATTTGGCCTAACACCAACCGCTTGAATTAAAAAGTCACATTTAAGAGTTACATTGTCGTATTTAACATAAACATTATTATCGTCTTCCTTAATTTCTTTAACCATTTTGTTCAAAACTAAATTTATACCATTTCTTCTTAATTCGTGATGAACAAAAGAAGCCATTTCAGGATCTAAATTAGCTAATACATGGTTTTTACCTTCAATGATAATAACATCTATATTACTTTCCTTAAGATTTTCAGCTATTTCTAAACCAATAAATCCGCCTCCTATAATAATGGCTTTTTTAGGTTCTTTTTTAATGACAAATTCCTTAATTCTATAACTATCTTCTACTGTTTTAAGTTCAAAAATTCTTTCAGTATTATTTGCTAATTTAATTGCTTCGCTTCCTGGAGAAAGTATTAACTTATCATAACTTTCGTAAAATTGAGTACCGTTATTTAAATCTTTAATTAAAACTCGTTTATTATCTTTATCTATTTGAATAACTTCATGAGAAACAAAAACATCAATGTTAAATCTAGCTTTTAAAGATTGTGGAGTTTGTAAAGTTAATGATTCTTTATTTTGGATAACACCAGATATGTAATAAGGTAAGCCACAATTTGCATAGGAAACAAATTTCGTTTTTTCATAAATTTTAATCTCAGCAAATTCATCTACACGTCTTAATCTACAAGCAAAAGAGGCTCCACCTGCTACGCCACCAACAATGATATATTTCATCTATCAACACTCCTTTTTCTTCTTTTAGTCTACATAATTTTGAATTCTTTATATATCAAAAAGCATTTAAATAATAATTGAGTTTTAAAGTATTAAACTAAAAATTAAGATAAAATAGTTGAAATTTGCACTGTTTTTAGATTAACCTAAAGCTTTTTTATATTCTTCAGTTAATTTGTTTAAATTAAAACTAGCATTTCTAGCTGAGGTTGATGGAAGGAAAAATACAGGTAGATTAATCTTTGAAAAATATTGGCTAAAGTATTTTTGCGCCGTCTTTCCATTAACTAAAATTTTTCTTATTTTGCTTTTAGAAATTAGTTTATTTAAATCTGTTGGTCTAACATTTGTTATTGAACTATCACTTGATCCATTAATAAGACATTCATCAATAACATCGTATAAAGCAATATGATGTTTTGTTAAAAATTCTTTTTTCTCATCAATTGAACTTCCTATTTCTTCTTCAAAGACCTTAGAAAGAGCTTTATAAAAGCGATTACCTTTATGCATATAATAAAAACCATCAATTCTTGATTGAACACTTGGAAATGAACCTAAAATTAATATTTCACTATTTGCGTCATAAAAAGCCGGAAAACTATGATTTATTCTTTTCAATAAAGAAAAATCTTTATTTATATCAGAAGCTATAAGACTTAAATATTTTCGAGGATTATTAATAGATTCATTAATATCACATGTATATTTAGGAACAATTGAATAAACGTGGTTTTTAATTTTTGTATTATTTTGTCCAGTGACGATAATCACCTTTTCTTTTTCAACAAATTTATAAATTCCAGCAACTACTTTTCCATTTATGGATTGTTTGTCAAACTTACCTTCTCCAGTAATTACAAAATCATAATTATCTTTAATCTCCTCAATGTTAATTAACGAAAGAATAAATTCAATTCCTTGAAGATATTTAGCGTTTAATAAATGCTTAAAGGTAAAGCCTAAACCACCAGCTGAGCCATCACCAATTTCATTTGCAAGATTGACACAATAATCTTGAATTTTGTTTTTAAATCTTCTAAAGCATCTTTCAAGAAGCTTAATTTCTTCACTACTAGCTCCTTTTTGCTTAGCAAAAACATAATTTGCTCCATTTTTACCTATTAATGGATTTGTGACATCATTAACAACAAAAATATTGAAGTTAAGTCTGCTTAATTTAGATAAATCTATACTCTCCACTTTTAACACGTCATAAATTGATGGATTATTAATTTCTTCATGATTACTTAAGAAAAATTTAGCTCCTAAAGAAAAGAGTGCTCCAACTCCTGCATCAGAAGTTGATGTTCCACCTAATCCTAGATATAAATTGTTAATATCAAACTGATTAAGTTTTTTTAACACTTCTCCAATTCCGAAAGAACTTCTATTTAATATATTTCCATCAGCCTTATATTTATAGCCAATAATTTGACTAGACTCTAAATATGCATTCTTCTCTTCATCAATTAAAACAGTAATTTCTATCTCTTTAAATGATGGTGAATATGTTTTTAGCTTTATTTCATCGCACTTTTTTATATATTTAATCGTATCTAAAAAGCCTTCTCCTCCATCAGAAATAGGATAATAATCAGAATTTGGTATAAGTTTATGCAATAATTTACCTATTTCATTTGATGAAATAGAGTCTTTAAAAGAGTCAACTAATATTAAAAAACGTGGATTCATTATATATTTTTCTTTAAAAATAATTCAGCTGGTTGATCAAAAGGAGTTTTTTCTAAAAACAAAGCACCATTATCAACATAGCCTAAACGACGATATAAAAATTGTGCTCTTTCATCAACTTGAGTAGATAGTAAAACCATCTTATATTCCATTTCTTTCATACGTTTTTCAAAACTTAAAAGAGCTTTTGTTCCATATCCTTTGTTACGAAACGCTTCATCAATAATCAAGTGTTCAATAAAAGGTAGCTTTTCCCAAAGCACAACATATAAAATAAAACCTACTGGATCATTGTTTGAATCAAGTATTAAAAATCCATTTTTACCATTAACTTTATTTTCAAATTGTTCCCGCTTAATTCTAGGTAGCAAACGATTAACAAAAGAAAAATCCTTGAATTCTAATTCTTTTAACATATCTTTACTCATAAAAAATTGTTTCCTTTAATAATAATTTTATCATATAACTTTAACTTAATAAAAATTAACTTTTAAAACAAAATCTGTAAAATATTAAAGTTTTGCAAGGTTATTTTTCAATTTAGGATTTAATT
>OHMX01000238.1_pt1 | contig 30854 bp, 14 predicted proteins | sample 1569471 | NCBI WGS metagenome assembly OHMX01 (sample SAMEA3879547, study PRJEB24766) | human gut metagenome | biome: human-associated habitat; feature: feces | place: USA | collected 1985/1987
GATCCGCCGTCCGCAGGAAGAAGTGAAAATTCCGCCGGTGGAACCCGGCAGTGTGGAAATTTCCAACCAGGAAAAAACCGTCTACGACATTATTGAGCGCAAACCCGAAAATCCGGAGGAAGCCAACGTCCTGCCGCCTTCCGAACAGCCGAACGCCGACGCCATTGAAGCGCTGGTCGAAGAGGTAACCGCCAAAGAAAACGCCGCGCCGGCTGCCAAAACAAACGAGATCCGGGCGGAATCGCTGGCCGCGCCGGCCAAACCGGCAGAGGTAAAGACGGAGGCGGAAAAAGCGCCGGTCGTTCCGGTTACGGCTGAAGCCGCCGCCGAAAAGGAAAAGCCTGTCGCAGGCAGGGCCGAAGAGCCGGTTCCGGCAGAAACAAAGGCCGTCAGAACGGCAGTTAAGGCCGAACGGCCCGCGCCGAAGGCTAAAGAGGCCGCCCCCGCCGCGGCAAAGCAGGAAACGATTGCCAAAGGAACCTGGCAGATTCAGTTGATGTCTTCGCCCAACAAAGCCGCGGTTGAAAAATCGTGGAAAACCATGTCGGCAAAATACAAGATTTTGAATATCTTGTGGATGTCACGCTTTCTGACGTCAATGTGGTTGGCCACATACAACAACGCATTCAGCGCCCGGTCATAATTAAAAATAGATGTTGCCATAGCTTTTCTTTCTGAATGCAAAAATAAGCAAAATATTAATAGAATAACAACAACACTAATATCTTTTATAATTTATTGATAACGACCGAGCGTACATACGAATGTACTCGCTTGGCCATTCGCAAAACCTGTCTGGACTTTACGGTTTGCAAATTTTGCAGGGGGAGCGGTGATACTCCTCCTCGGCGACGGTCCGGGATACTTTGATTATTTTCCCCTTGCAGTTGTTCAACCCACGGCATAAGGCCGTCTTGTGGTATTTTGTCGAGGAACTTCCCGTGCAAATGTAGACATAGGTCGTATCAGCAGCTGCTATTTCGGCCGTTGTCGGGGTACTCGCAAACGAACACAGTAGCGCGAGCGTTAGCAGGAATGAGAAAAGTGGTTTCATATATAAAGCGGTTGTTGATCGATATTATTGGAGTTCACCACGTTCAATCATATATCGTTCCATCCTTCGCATGTTATCTTCATGGAGCATTCTTCCCATTACATTCATTGCCAACCATATTGTTCCGGCAACCACCAAAAGGATTGCCATCGTTTTCCCATACCGACGTTGCTCTTTCATGACCAGTTTGTACAGAACGGGACGCACGAACAAGATTATGCCGATAGATATTACCCAAAGTTGGGGATGAGCGCACGCCCCACCGAATGAATAGGCGAAATCTGCCACATACGGGAATACCCCGATCATTAAAAGGAACACGGCGAGCAACATCACCACCAAAAGCCAAAGCACAATCAAAGAGCCATAGTAAATAATAGCTACGGCCGCCCCGTCTTACTACGACCTGATGCTGCCGCAGGTCGCGCTGATCCACGATACGATAGGGGATATCTATTGCATCTTTCCCTCGTTTGTAACGATCAGGTTCTTCCTCGGCGAGTTGTTTCATCCTGGTCTCGAAGTCGTGCAGTTTCTGCTCTACTTCATCGGCGGTGTCCTCCATCTCGATATTGTCCGGGAATACCGGAACCCATGTAGCTGCGGCATCATCATACATTATCCAAAGATCGCTGACACTGACAAGATCACTCGGATGATTGAGTACGAAGTTCAAGAACCGCTGTTTCACGAGCTTGTTCCTATTTCCCAGCATGATGGCATTTTCTGCCATGGATTGCAAATTCGCAAACGGATCGTCAGCCTTCGATGAACGTCCTTTTGCCTTCCTGATCGGGGCATTGAAAGCACTGTCTCGATTCGTAAGATACGCATATTCCTCTCCGCTGGTTTTTTCGTCGAATCCTCGCAAGGGAATATAGAATTCATACATACCTCGAATCTTGTCGTATGTCGCTTTGGATATCATGCCGCATTCATATTGCTTCGACAGAATCATATCGGTGACAGACTTGGTTCTCCGCCACAATTCTTCGGTGTCATGCGTCTCCTCAAAATCATCAACCATCTGCTGGGCAATAGCCTCCGCAGTCGCCACATCCTTCTCAGAGGTCAGGGCCGTCAGACCGGCATAATCCCTGCGACGGAATTCACTGATGAAATCCTGTACGGTCTTTTTACTGTGAGGATGGTCCTTTTGGGTATCTTCGTATGCCTTTTGCGCATCCCGTTCAGCCATGTCCCGATTACGCATCAAACCATGTTTGGCCATCATGTAATTGGTCAATTCGATGCGATCCTTATCAGACGGGGCAAGTTTTGCCACCTCATCAAGCAGCGGCCTGAATACCAGATTGGCAAACGCATCCGCTTCGGCCTTATTCACGCTCGAAAGTCGGTTTTCACCCAAATAGGCATTCTCATAGCCGGCTACATCCTCGATATGGCCTTCTATACCCTCAGCTCGGAGAATGGCATCCATTGCCACTTCCAATCCGAGCGTACTGTCCTGCAGAGCTTCCTGCGTCTGATACATTCTACTCCGTACTCTTTCCTCATAGCGTTGTCTGGCCAATGCCCGCTCGTGACCTTCGGGAGATCCATCCCGGAACAGCTGATCGGAAGTCGTCGACCCGTTATCCTCAATATGAGAATTCTCTCCGACACCGAGTTCGTATTGTTTGGCCACATCCGCAGCTTCGCTGAACAGATTGTCGTACTTGTTCTCTTTCAGATTCTCATAACTCCTCCACAACACATAACGGAGTTCATTATCGGTAAGGGTTACTCCGTTTATGTTTGAGAATCCCATGCTCCGGAGCATATCGAAGAAGAACTCTTTTATCCTATTCCACCATCCACTGTTGCGGGCATTCTCAAAATCAGTGGTTTCGGCCAGGCTTGCAAGGTACTCCTCCGTAGCGGTTCGGAAATTCCATCCATTCCTCTTCGACAGTTCAACAATGCGGCCGCGCACATCCTTGTCTGCATTGTTGAATACGTTGTCGAGGAAAGTGTCGAACTGCTTTCCGAACATCCGACGCAAGCCGTAGTGTGCAACAGCCTCGTGAAGAAGGGTCATTTCGACGTCGGCTACATTCCTGTTGTTGGGCAGTACGATCGTGATTTTGCCCGTGCTCTTGGTATAGAAGCCTTTTGCACGGGATTTTTTACCATCCAAACCGCTTACACTTGTAATCACTTCAACATTGTCAAGGTTGAGTTCCTTCGCAAGGTCATTGATTCGATTGACCATTTCCCCGCGTTCCGATATGGTCGTTTTTTGATTGGAAATCTCATCTTCATCTATTTTTCCCACCCTGTCAATGCTTGGATTCTCGAAGCTTCTTATTATATTTGCAGCAAGGTTGAATAGTTTTCTAACGTCAGCGGAATTGTACTGCTGATTAGATTTACTTTTTACAACACTATCTTGAACTTCTGCCTTTTCTTGTTTCACCTGTTCATCAGGCAAGACAAAAGCCACGTCAGCGTAATTGGTACGCTGTTGGTCAAGAAAATTCAGAAGTTCTTTTTTGTCTGCATAAGTCAGTTTCCCACCAGCAATCCATCTTACAATACTTAATCCGTTTTTAGGGAATACATTTCTGATGCTGTTTATTTCCAACACACGCCCCTTTACAGTAGGACGAATGAACATTCCGACAAGGAAATGATCTCCGTTATGCTCAAGAATGGTCAGGATATTCTGAGCTTTCTTTTTATCTCCGTATTCAAATACTGCAATAGGATTAGAGATGGCGTTTGGCAAGTCCATAACTTCACTTAAATCAAAATCATGCTTCCCGGAACTTGATTTATATGCAAGTTGTGAAGCCGCCATTTCAATGGGAAGATTAGGAAGTCCAGCAGACAATAATACTTCAGACGGATTCCCCAATTCATACACATGACCTTTGGGCAGTGTCCCGTTTATCTGTTGTTGCAGTTCATTGTTGAACTTCTCATTAGTCTCGTTCTGAACATTGTCTGCCTCACGATATAGCTCGGAATCTTCTTCGGATACAGAGATATCATCCGCAGCCTCAATACCGGCATCCATCTGAGCATATTTTGCCTCTTTCTCCGCCATCTCCTTGCGCATGGCGTCGGAGTATTCCAGGTATTTTTTCTTGGCATCCTCCAATTCTCGGGCAAACTCAAAAGGCACGCCCTCTCTCTTCTCGATCTGCTCGAGTTCAGAACGGTTGTGTGCCGCACTGCGTTCTGCTGCATCTGCTCTCTCGGCAAAGTCTTTTCCCGTAATCACGTTCTCCACAATGTCATCAATGGCATTACGGAGCAGGGATTGATGTACGGGGACATCCGACAGCCCGAGTTCGGGGCAAGAGTAAACCATGCTTCGGTGTGTTTCCGTAAACAGTTGGCCTCCGACTCGTGACGTTTCGCTGGTAATCCTGGTCTGCACGACGAATGTGAAACCACCCAATGAGATGGAGAGCGAGCGGGTCTCGCCGGAGGCATCCTTTCCCTCCTTTGCCTGTTTGGCTGCATCCGTAATGCTCTTATTGTGGTCTTTGATGTAGTCGGACATCGCATCAACAGAGGGGAAGGTGTGGCTTCCGGCCTTGATCTCGGAGAAAGTTCCATTCGGGAATGCCTTTTTGACCTTATCCAAATAACCTCGTTGCTCTTTGGCCGTCTTTTCAGCTTGGGCGATGAGAGCCTTGAATTTCGGTTTGGCATTGTGGATATAGGTTTGGTCCGCTTCCCATTGCTTTTTGCGGCTCTCATACTTGCGCACATTCTTCTCGGCATTGTTTTTCAACATGGCATATTCGCTGCCGGAAAGTTGCGCCACGGTGTCGCCGAACACATCTTCTTCCTCCTCCAGCACGCGATTGGACATGCTGTTCATCATCAACTCCTTGCCATTCATAATGCTGTCGGCAATGGCTCCTTTCGTTTTCAGCCGCTGATAAGCAGTCACATCAAGACTGTCTTCCACGCCGAAACGAAGAATGCGCACGGGTATTCCCATGGACTTATGCCTGTTCCCTTGCCGCAGGATACGACCGTTTCGTTGCGTGTAGTCCATCGGCCGGTTCGGAGCATCGAGGTGAATAAGAGTATGCAGACGCTCCTGAATGTTTACGCCTGTTCCGAGGGTAAATGTCGATCCGAGGATTACACGTATCTCACCCTTGTTTACCTTGTCGAAGATTTCAAGTTTCTTCTTGACAGCCATGCCTGATCGCATTACCACTATCTGCCCGGCCGGGACGCCTGCCGCTATCAATTTGTCTCTGATGTCGTCATAGAGATTGAAGCCGCTTTGCTTGTTTTGATAGTTATCGGCAAATAGGGCAACAGTCCCCTTATAGCTTTCCGTCTCCTTCAGCGAACGCAAGGTCTGCCGTACAGCCTCGTTGGTCTTGCTGTTGGGATCGTCCTCCGCATCGTGTTGTACAAGCCGCGCATCAACGGCGGCAGCTTTGGCGATACCGTACATCGTGAGCGGTATGTGGCTGTTCTCTTTCTTCTTCTTACCGCTCATTTTCTCATATTCCTCGAGTTGCGCCTTGACATACTTCATGATGCTTCGCAGAGCCTTGGTCTGAGGCAGGTAGATGTCCTGCGCCCTTCCACCCTCTAATTCGGGTATTTTGTTGCTCACATCCTCTGCTTCTCTCGTCAGCACGGTATCGCATACTCCCGACCATATACGGACAAGTTCGGGCAGGTTGACATATCCCGCAAACCGGTTGTTTTCCTTAAACTTGCCGCTCGTGGTGAACTCCAGCATCTGTTGGATGTTTCCGAAGTTCCGCACAAAATCATCGAAGTAATAGATGCCATATTCCTTCATGGTGTCGGACGGCATAAGGTAACGCATGAACGTCCATATTTCGGCGGCGGTGTTGCTGATAGGCGTGCCGGTTGCAAATATGACATTCCGGCCGTTGTTTTTCTCCAACACGGCCTGTGTCTTCAGATAAACACCTTGCGACTTCTTGCTGTATGAGGGGTCCACACCTTTTACTCCTCGCTGCATGGCCGTGGCAAATCCGAGGTGCTTGTATTCGTGAGCCTCATCCACAAGCAGGGCGTCAATACCCATATCATCGAAGTTCTCCACGTCGTCAGTGCGACGGTCGAGCATTTCCCGGGCTCTCACCTCGGCGTTCTGTCGGTCAATGGCCTCTTTTTTCAGGTCTTTTGCGGTTCGCTTCCTGGATGCCTCCTCCGTAATTCCCGCAAGCTGCTCGCGCAACTGCTCGATCTCTCGCTTTGCCTGTCGGGTGATTGCATTGTTTCCCCTCGGGTCGGCACCTTTCATCTGTTCAAGAACGAGCATCTTCTCATCGATCCTGTCTTGTACAAATGCCATCTGCCGCTCTTCGCTGTCGGGAATAAACTCGAACGTCGATTGAGGGACGACGATCATGTCCCAATCGTTGTACCGTATCTTGGCATAGAAATTCTTTCTGCCTGCCTCACTTCGATCCGCCTCTTCAAGAGTCAGAATCTTGGCATTCGGATACAACTCCTTTGCACTTTCCACGAATTGACCTACAGTCGCATTCTGTACGACAATCATAGGCTTCCTGGCGGTTCCAAGCCTTCGCATCTCCATGGCTGTGGAAATGAGCGTGAATGTCTTGCCCGTTCCTACTTCATGGGCAAGCATCAGCGGCTGCATGGTTCCGCGGACAATGGCCCGGCCCTGATGCGGGCGCATCTTGAACACATGCGATGCTCCGCCGAAATACTCCGGCACAAATTCATCGGGGATGCTCATGGGCACATAGTTGTTGAACGTGTCATTGTAGACACGCTCGATCCGCGCCGACATTTCCGCGTCTTCCTGCATCTTCTGCCTTGCCCAGTCCCTGAAGTCTTGACGTATATCGTCAATTTTGGCCGCACAGGCCTGTGTTGCCTCTTTGTCTGTGACAGTTTCTGTCGTCCCGTCCCATCTGCGTTTTGTCTCCGATACGGTGATCGTTCTGTTCTGAATGGCTGCTTCAATGAGGGTATGCCCCATGATGGTTTTGTGCAACATCTGACTGACAATACCCATGGAGCGATTTTTCTCCTTGGCCAGGCCATAATCGGGCGCCGTCATGACCCACGTGCCACCGACGGAGGTGAAGCGCACGGGAATGTCGGTGCGATCCTGCACATATTCCTCATAGAGCTTCGGGTCGATCCACGACGAGCCAAGCGTGAAGTCTATCAGGTGGGCTGGGATGTCCATTGGCAATACCTCCTGCAGTGCCTTGATATTGCCGTCATAGAGGCCGTTCTCGTTGTTTTCCTGCGCCTGTCGGAGCTTCTCACGCACATTGCCGCTCAAATACTGATACGACAACTCCAGCTGCTTCGTCAAAGGGTCCTCAAATCCATAGCCGTTGTCGATGATGTCACGCCTTATTTCTTCCGCCGGTTCTCCGAGTTGCCCGGCAATGTAAGGGACATCAATGCGCCCGAATTTGAATACGCTTGCAATGATACCGTCCTTGACATTGGTTGGGGTAGGCTCCTTCTCCTTCTCGACAACTCTCTTGCTGAAGACGTCTGTCTTGCCGAAATGCCGTTCTTCCCGACCGGAAACGTCGGTGGTTTCATCGTACTTCTCAAGAGCAAACACGTTAGGGTAGTCCACGTCATTGCGGAGGAATGCAATGGCGGTATTCTTGTTGAAATGTCCGTATGTGGCTACAAAATCATCGTATGCTTGATTGAGCCGTTCAAGCAAAGGCCGCAGGCCACCGTCACCCTCGTTGTTGATCTGATAGTCGAGAAGATCGGCAAGAGCTTTCTTGATGGCCGCATAAGCATTGAAACACTCGACTTTCGTATGTCCCTTGACCTTGTTGCCGTTCACCTCGAGAGGATAATAGCCTCCGATGTTGGCAATGACGAGCTTACCGTCATTGACATACATTTCACCTATCTTCCTGCCGTCCGACGACTTGTCCTCTACAAAACGGCTGTCTACTGATCCGGTAACGGGCTGGTCCGCATCTTCTGTCCACTGCTTGCCGGAGAAACTGTTGACAAAATCCGTCAACATCTGCTCCTGGTTTTTGTCTCTTGTCGGGAAAAGTCCTTTGGATGTCGGTCTGAATGTGTCGCCTTCCTCGAAGCCGAAACGCATCACACCGGCCATATTCTCGGGGTGTTCGATGAAATAGCGGTTGTAATCCATGGCCAGTTGCCTGACAACCGGAACGTCCTGCCCCTTTATCTTGCGGGTCTCGCCGGTTTCGTATTGCACCGTGCGTTCACCCGTAACGGTGCTCACATCAATGGCGTATGGAGACTTCCGACCGTTCACCCTCTTTCTGATGACGATGATGTCTGACGTTACGGACGTACCTCCGAATGTTTGATTGTTCATTCGGAAGGCTCCGACAAAATCAGCGCCTCCGGCACCGACAACCCACTCCCGCAGTTTCCTGCTGTTGTCGAGTGTCCCGTTGGAGGTTATGAAGATTCCGATACCGCCCTCACGCAACTTGCGCACGTTCTTGGCGATACAGAAATCATGTATGTTTCGGAATTTTCTGGAAAGGTCTTTGTCGCCTGTCGTATCCTCCACATTCAGTCCCGTGACAAACGGTACGTTGGTGATGGCCAGGTCTACGCTGCCGTTCGGGATGCGGGTCTTCTCAAAGCCTTGTATGTCCACCTTCGCATCGGGGTACAACAACGAAAGGATCGTGCCCGATGTTTCGTCTATCTCTATGGCATGTATGTCGCTGCGTTCACTGATGTCGGCCGGCATCTGCTGGAGAATACTGCCGATGCCTGCTGAACCTTCAAGGATGTTGCCGCCCTCGAAGCCCATTTGCCGTGCAATGTCCCATAGGGTATCAATGATGTAGGTGGGAGTGTAATAGGCGCTGTTACCACTCATTGCAGCCTGCTGATAGGCCTGCTCGCCAATGAGTTCTCGCAGACGTTTGTTTTCGGGTGTCGGCTCATTCCAATGCTGAACGCCGTTCTGCGTATAGTTGGCGCTCTCGTTGAACACCTTGCCCAGGCCGCCCCAACCGCTGTACCTGCGCAGCACCTGCATCTGTTCGGGGGTTGCCTCCTCTCCGTTCTCGACGAGCTGCTTGGCCAGCTCAATAGCCTTGAAGTTGGCCGCAATTCTTGCATCTGCCGAGGTAGGGGCATGGCTTGCCCCTCGCTCGGAGTGATTGTTCCGGGTGTTTTTCGGCGCGGCTACGGCACCTGCATGTCGAGGTCGCACAGCCCGATCGACCTCCGTGCCTGCTCTCGCTCCTCCGGTGTCAGGTTCTCGACCTTCTTCCGATTGGCTTTCGCCACTCTCTCGAGCGCCTCCTGATAATCGCTCTTCGTGTCTACCACCGTCGGCTCGCAGCCCTTCGGAGCTGCCTGCATCATCTCTCTGTAATCCATTTCCCGAATCTTTTTTGGTTTCAGTATCTACGGGCGCATCATTATCGCTCGATTTGGTCACTCCATTGTCATCCAGGCCCGAAAACAGATCGGCAACAGAGACATCACCCGTTGACGAAGATACATCTTTTTTTCGGGATTTCCTCGTCGCTTTGGGAGTTTCTTCCGCTATGGAATTGCTGCGGGACGGAAGATCATATTCCGGTGCCACCAAAATAATCTCAGCCCGAATGGCATCAAGCAGGTCCGCATAAGTCTCATCGGGATTTACCCAGTTGTTCCTGCCGATATACCGACCGGCATATCCGCTTCCGGTAGGGTCCTCTATGCGGAAGAAGGAGTGTTCGACGAACAGGTTGTTTCTCTTTTCCGCTCCGCCGCGATAGTCCGGATCGAGACTTATGCAGATGTATAATTCTCTATTTTGGACCAAAGGCAAACGGATGGACACCTCTCCACCGGCAGGCGCGATGTTGGCATCTGCGTAGCTTCTGCGTTTTTTGCCTCTTCGGTCGACGATCGTATCCGGATCAATACCCAAATCCCGGATAAGCCGTTTGGCGAGAGAATTGGCGTCCTTGACGGCTTTCTTCTCGGCATTACGCATGTAGCCGTATGCCTCATTGAAATCCTTGTCATCGAACTCCGCCTCGTAATATCCGAGCAGGGCAAGCTGCTTGTTTACTTTCTCGACTTGAGTGTCTATGCCTGCGACTGTTTCGTTGATTTGTCGCTCATCTGTTGCAGTTTCGATGTCGCTTTGCGCTTGGCTTGCAAAAGTCTCTGCTTCGCCTGCAACAACTTCCGTATCTGCTGTTGTCTGTTCATCTCTTTTTCTTCTTTCCGTGTTGCGTACTGCTATGATTTCCTGTTTTGCCGCCGCGGCCTGTCGGCCTATCTTCTGTTCTGCGACGATCGCCTCGGCGGTAGCCATTGAATCGACAGCCTCCTTGTCAAAGTTGGCAACGTCGAATGTCCGCACGTCATCATAAGCGGTCATATCGCCCGCCATGCCGCTGTCGACAACCTCAGGGAGATCTCGTGCACCGTTGTAGAACGATTTGAGATAGGGACGCACCGCATCACCGAGGTCGGCAATCATCGCCTTCGCATATTCTGCGAACTTGCGGGCGCCCTTCTCGATATGGTATACGGCCATCTCGGTGCCTATTGCAAGCATTTCGGGGTCTATCCCCATATTGAGCTGTTCCAGCTTGGCCCGCATCCGTCTTTTCAGCTCCTCGTACCGTTCATCCGTGACAAGTTTATTCCCGCTCGGATTTTGTTTGTTTGACGGATTATCACTATCTTTGTCAGTAGATAAGGTGTTTTGCAGAGGAGCTGTGCCATTCTGCTTGCCTACGGGTTCTGGATCGATGTCAATACTACCGCCAGAAACACCTTTTTTCTTCTCATAAGCGGTAAGAAGCCCGATTGGCTGAATGTAAGTATTGGAAGTCTTAACTTCTCGCAAATCTGCAATGGAAACCGGTGCAGCGTCGTCAAGATGTTCTCCGGTCGGATCAAGCACAGCATCGGCAAATTTGCGGGCATCTGCTTCGTTGTCGAAGATAAATCCCCCCTTTCCGAACGAGGAATAATATCCGCCGAAGTCCTTGACACGCTTTTTCAACTCCATGAAACGCTCCCGGGGCATCTGCTCGGTAAACTTCACTGCATGAATGTACGTGCCGTTCTTTTTGTGGAAACGACGCTCTACGGTATAACCGTCTGCCGGCTGCTGTCCGGCGTCTTTCTGCTGTTGCGGATGCGCTGTCGCAACCGCTTCTTTTTGAATGCCCTTATACTCCGAAAACGGTTTGGTCTTGCGATGGCTGCTGTCGATCCACTTCTCAAAGTCTTCCATGTTCACCGACGTGCATACAATCTTGCGACTGTCGGCCCATCCGGCTTCATAATTGGAAAGATATGCACGCTGTGCGTCGGCTTCATCGTTGAACCCAAGCATCACCTTATGCTCGTCAAACGTACCGTCCTCATTGTATTGATCGATGACAAACACCCGACGACCGTCCCAGCCGTCAATATCATCAGCCAGGAAAACATCTATGTGGTCCCCGTCCACGCCCTTCGTACCACGAATATAGCCGTAGGTGTTTTGCATGGCGGTTTCCCACCTGTTCCCGTTGGCATCAATACCGCTGCGGATCGAACCCTTCGGATTCTCGATCGTGACATTAAAGGTCCCTACTTGTACGTGTCCTTTCTTGTAGTTGCCTGCCTCTTTTTGCTTGTCAGTAGGGTGGGTGTCTACCTCCGTTTCAGCTGCCCGCACCTGCTCGCCGATAGTCGGAGCTTGTTTTTCGACTCCGCCGAGCGCGACGACAACCTCTCTCAAGGGCTTTTTGAAACGGATAATAGGGTCAATGAAGTAAACTGTACCATCTTCTCCCAAAAGGACATTATCGCCCTCTACATCGGTCACAGACACAAACTCATTACCGAAAGAGTAGTTATCTTCCGGGAATAAACCTTTTGCGGCAAGCGCTTCAGCAATCTGTTCCTTGGAGGGTTGCTGGTAGTCTTTGATGAATTTCTGCGAGAGAATGATGCGAACATCCCCCATTTCCTCGCTGATACCCACAAATGTATATGCGGTTTCGGGGAACAGAAGGTTGTGCACAAGGTGTTCAAAGGCGGCATCTTCGGGTTGGACTCCACTTTTAAGAGCGGCCTTTGCATATGGGTTTTTAACCTTTAATACAAGACCTTTGGCTCGATCAATATAAACAGCACTCTCTCCTGTATGCTTTGAAACTTTACCCGTCCATCTTCGGGTAGTTTCTATGGGTACATACAGATTGTGCTGTCTGGCAATGCTTACCAGCCTTTCGGATTCCGCTTCGCGTCGATCTCTCTCGCTGTACTCTGAATGTTCCCATCGTGAAGCGGCCAGCCCTTCTTCAAACACTCGTATATCGCCTCGGTTGCCAAGCTGTGCCATCGCTCCGGCTGCGTTTTCAACCATTCCGCCGCCGTCTCCCGACCGTCCTCCATCAGGATTTTGTTCAAATCCCGCTCGTCGGGATTCGGATTGATGTAGGGATGCGCCGCCTGTTCCGCTTTCTGCCTCAAGGCTTCCTGTACGGTCGGCTGACCCGCCTCCGTTCTGAACTCGTCTTCCTGGCGCAAGAGTTCCTGTGCCTCCTTGTCGCCCTCTTTGGCTTGCTGTACTATCGCCAGCCAATACATTACTTCGAGGTTGTCCATTATAGTCGATGTTTAATACTTCTTTGATTGCCTGCACGAGTGTCCTTGGCGTGTTGTCCGGCTGCTCGAACAGATTTTCTTCCTGCGTGCCCTGAATAAGATCATACAGACGGTTAAATGTGTTCTGAATAACACCTTGGCTCTCGCCTTTGTACATCGTGGCCAGATGCAGTGCGAAGTTACTGAATTTCTCGGCAGGCAGGAAACTTTCACCGGTAACATCATCCATTACATATTGTTTTTTCCAGCCTTCAACAGCCATTCGTGCCTCCTTCCAATTCCCGGCCGCAGCAAATGCCGCATCTTGCGACATCGCGTTGTAAGCTCTGATCGAGTTCTGTATCTCATCCAGCATTCGTTCCGTATTCGGGCTTTCATAATCCCTGAATGCTGTTGCAAGGATGGCACGTTGTGCCTTCGACGGCATGGTGTTGAACATCTCTTCCAGCCGGGTATTGCCGCCCTTGAATATGCTCTGGTACATGATGCCCTTCAAATCGTTCTTGGCTTCGGCAGTAATTGCGCCTTTGCTGTCAAACGCACTCTTGTACTGTGTAGGAGTAATGTAGCCGCGCTGATGCATCCAACGCAGAGTCTCTGCTCCGTTTGCATCCACCAAGCCGGCAAAAGAAGTCTCATCGTCCACGGAACGGAGCAGCAGGTTGGCGAACGAGCGCATTTCCGCACCCATTTTCCTGACGGCGTTCTTGGGCTTGATCCGCTCGATACCACCGCTTTCAATGTCTTGTGCTACGAACTGTCCAAGCGTAATTGCATCCGCATCTTCCACATCGAGCATATTCACCAGCACGGGACGCTCCATTGCGTCGATCTCCTCGGCTTTCAATCCATACTCGTCGGCATGCTCTTTAATGTACTGCTTGTATTGTTCTGCCTGCTCCGGATGGCTATTCCACATCTGACGCAGGGCGGAACTGCGGTTGTTGCCTTGTATCACTTCTCCGCGCACATTCACTGTCGGCGCACCCGTATAGGCAGTTACGGACGACGTGATTTCTTCGGGTCTGATATTTCTTGCTATTTCGTCGGCAGAGAGTACGCTTGCAGCGTCGTTTCGCTCTTTGGGTTGAGCCTCGTCTATGAAGTGCATCGGGTTGCGGATACCTCTCAAATGACTTGGCTGCAGCTGGTCAACTTCAATGACTGCAACACGACCACCCGGGATGATGTTGTTGCTGAATTTCACTTCTACCGTCCTGCCACGCAGAGCCGGTACCGGCTCTTGTCGGTCAACCTTATAGCCGTTTACCCGGCGATAGCCTCGCGCCCGTGCGTCTTGCGGGGTGTCGTCCACGATGTCGGGAACACCATTGAGCGCTTCACGTCTGATGCGCTCCTCTTCCTCACGCTCCGCCTGGAGCTTTTCATCTTCAACCTTCTTGAGCGCGGCAGCTTCCTCGGCCTGTCGTCTGCGCTGTGCTTCCTCCTCTGCCTTTCTGCGACTGGCTGTAGTGGAGATACGCTCCCATATCTCTACCTGCTGTTTTGCCTGCTCTATGGCCGCCTTTCTTTCCCTCTCCGCCGCAATCTTTTCAGCAACGGATATACCGCCTTTCGGCTTCGTTTTCTCGATCTTTTTTAACTCGGACTTCTTGTCGGCAAGCATGGATTCGGCGACATTCTGCGCCATAGCCTCGTCGCCCTCCGTCTTCTCGACAATGGCATCCCATGCCGTGTCGCTGTCCACCTGTTCATAGAGCGGCTCTCCCTGCTCATCTTTCGGTATGCGATCAAGGACCGATGACGGGATGTCCGGCTGTTCTTCCATAGCAAGTTCGGCTCTTTCGCTTGCCTGTTGCTGGAGGTGCTGCTGCAGACGAGACATATTCGTGGCATCCACCATTTGCTGGATCTGCTCCTTGGCCATATTAACGGGCGTCTGGTCATCGTCGATTGTAACCTGAACGCTTCCATCACCATTGTCAGCAATCATGTATGCCGTATGCTCAATGCCTTGGTCATCCGTAAGGATATATCCATATCCCGGATGGAACGGCACGACGCCATCGATCTTGTCGGCAGCCTGCTGCGCCTGTTCCTCTTCGATCTGAACCTGCAATGCCTGCATTTCCCTGGCCGGGTCTTCCGGCATCCCGACGTGACTGAATGCCGAGGGCGCGGCAAACTCCAGCTTCCCGGTCTCCGCATCCCGGATCACCACACTCTCATCCGAAGCATCACGATCTATCATGGTGCCGTCGGCCGTCATGGAGACAGTTCCCGACACGATGTACACCCTGCGATCGTCGACGTTCAGTGTCGCCGGATGCACCATGCCGTCTTCCGAATTGACATGGCTGTCGATCAATGCCCGGCCAGCATCGACACGTCCGTCAATGTCGTCCTGAATACGCTGCATCATGCCGTCATAAGTAGCCCGGGCATTCACATAGTCCATGAGATGTTGCGCACCTTCTTCGTCTCCCAGTTCGCGCATCTGTCTGATCCTGGCAAGAGGATCATCGCCGACGAACTGGTCCGTCTCCTGCGAATCGGTAAGTCCGAAGTACCGCGCGACCTCCTCCCTTCGATAATCGAGCATGTTCCGAGCATCATTCATCTCCTGCGGCGTTTCAAGCGAATAGCCGTTGTCGAATGAAAGTTCGGAATCAATCTGTTCCGGATCGGAGTTTTCGTCGGTGCGTCGCTTGGATTCGCCCATCAACATGCCGTCATGGAACATTTTGGCTTTTGCATACTCGAGAACGGCGGCCTTCTGCTTCTCTGTCAGGTCCGGATCGGTTACTACCTGCACGAGCGCCTGTTCCATACCTTCATCGGACTCCATGGCGCTGCGGAGATCATTCCACTTTTCGGGATCATCGAAAACTGCGGCAGCACGATGGTCCGCACGTTTCATGCTACGCCGGGCCCGGTATTTGGGCGTTCGATATCCGACCGTCTTCACAGAACTGAAGAACCCGCCCATGAGCGAGACGCCGAGGAATGTATCAATGTTGTTGTTGAGATTGAACACACCGGTATCTTCGTCCGTATCGAGCGTCTGATCGCCGACGACAAGGGCATTCATGATACCTCCGGCAACCTCTTCGGCATATTCACCGAATAAACCGTTCCACTGTGCATTACGCTCGAAGTCGGATATAAGGCGACCGACATCGGACATGGAGACGTCATCGACAAACTGCATGACCTTTCCGAGACCTATCTTTCCCATTCCGGAGCGGACTTGTTTGCCGACTGCGCCAAGCACAGGCGCAAAATATGCGCCGACCATCTCGGAATAGTTCTCAATGGTCGTCGATGCGAATGCCTTGGCAATGGCTGCTCCGAGCGTATCTCCTTCGGCGTGTCCGTCGAATACGGCGTTCAGATTTTCGTCTGTGTCAAAATAGATCTGCCCGTTCATCCGGTTGGCAGCATCCGCAACGGTGCGAACCGAGCCGGTCGTCGAAGTCATGGCGGCAGCTCCGGCTATATCTCCGGCTACGCGGGCGGCCATACGGGCGGCTGCATATTTTTTTGCATTCTGCTTGAGAGCCTTTTTACCGAAGCGTTTGAGGGCATATCTCGACAGTTTGCTGACTGCCGTCTTGCCGGTCGTGGACAACGGGTTCAGCGCGAATTCAAGCATGAACGGGATACTGTTGGCTGTAACAGCACCGGCATTGTACCCCCGGCTGACAGAAGAGCCAAAGTAGGCGACAGTCGCCAGCTCTACGGCTTTGGCATCGAGCATCGCCTGCTGGCTCGGAGTGAGAGCTTCGCCATTGTCGAACGCGGTCAATGCTTCGTTCAAGGCAAGTTCATCTGAGGCATCACGCAGCCCCATGTCCCAAGTCCTGGCATCGAACAGTTTGTCTCCTAACCCGCGCGCCACTCCTTTGCCAAAGCGAGTGAGGGCCCATTCGTGATACCGGTTATCACGTTGCGCGGCATCTGCCTCGTCGATCATACGTTGCGCATCGAGCAATGCGTTTCGGGCGGCCGAAAGGTTCCGATATTCACTGTCCGTATCACGACCGTTCCGGGAGATTGTATTGCGGGTCATGCCGGCACCTGGACCTGTGGGCATTTGGGCCCACCAATATTTTTGCTCGGTCTCACGCGCTTCGGCATCGAGTTCCCGGCCTCGTCGATCCATCTCCTTGTCGATAAATGCTGTCAGATCGGTGACCTGAAGCCGGGTTGCATCTTGCATGCTTTTTACCTGCGCTCGCCCCGTCTGCTTGCTTGAGGTTTCAGGATCATCCGGCGGAACAGAGTAGGGTGCATACGGAAAACGCAACTCTTCGGTTGCATCCTTCGCCGGTTGCAGCGGAGCACGCCACACCTCCGTCTTTTGCGGCTGTGCAGCTCCCTCCGAATCTCGGAAATTCCAATCGCTGTTTCGTGCCACTTGCCGCGCCTGTTCCTTGCCGCCCTCCAACATCTGCGCTGTCTGCTCGGCAAAGACGGCCTTTTTTTTCTGTTGCGGCGCCGAAGCATCCACATCCGATTTGACAGATTCCTGCGGCTTTTCCGACAGGAATGTTTTGTAATCGGACAACTTGACGCGATATTTCTTTCCGTCGCGCTCCATTACGGACGTGGCATCCGGAAATTCATTGATGAATTGATCCATGTGCTCATCACGCACATTGTATTTCTTCCCTTCGTACTCGAATATCGGCATGGTTCAGTTATTTCCCGGGTACATAATCAATTATTTCCTCCTCTTCTTCGGGGTTGTAGTCGATGACCTCCTCTTCGGAAACATCACTTGTCATCGTCGCCGGATCAATCGTTGACAGGAACAGCATGCGTTGCCTTGCCCGTGGAGACTTCGTCCAGTTCTGTTTTACAAAGTCTTCCTTTTCTCGTTCTGTGCGATGACGAGGTACATACGGATTATTATCTGGATCGGCTTCGTGTGCCTTTCGCATGTCATCGACAAGTTCATCGTATACCAGTTGCATGGAACCCTTCCACACGTTCTCATAGATGCTGACCTGGTTCCCGTTATCGTAGGCGAAGCCGAGTTGTCTGCCTCGGACAGCGCGGGCGGAAGATGCTTTTGCAGCCTTCTCTCGTGTCTCTGCAGCCAGTTTCGCCCGTTCGTTCAGGCCTGCCTGCTGGACATTGAATCTTCTTTTGGCTTCTTCGGCTGCTTTTGCCTCTGCTTTCAATTTATCTTCCCGATATTTCTCTTCCGCCTGTTGCTGTTTCTCCTTGAAGGCCTGCTCTGCCTTGTAACGTCGATCCGATTCAGCATCACGGCTCAACATCCGCCGCCAGTTTCGCGAATCGCGTTCGTTCTCCTCGTCCGCCTTCTTTGCGCGCATATAGCCTTCCGTCCACTCGCTTTTTCGTTTTGTCCGCTCTGCATCGATCATGTCCCAGCGCCGTCGGGCCTGGCCCGACAGACTGGCCCGGGGATCGTAGGAGCTCGGAGCCCCTTTTGACGTGAAGTAGAGGTTGGCCATGGCCGAAATTCCATCACCGATTGCCGAAAAGATCGCTTCGCGTTTTCGCCGACGTCGCTCCTTCTCCAGCTCCTCGGGCGATGGTTCTTTATATGGGTTGTGGGCCGTGTAAAAGCGAGTAAAAAAGCCCTCTCCATCGGATGCACCGGCCTGGTCTTTGGGCTGTGTGGCCACAGTTGACGCAGTCTCTGTGGACTTCGGCATCCTGATACCCCCAACCGCAGGCGGTTTAATCCCGATTGGGGCCTTCTTGATCTCCGAACCGGAGGTGGCAGAAGACGCGGTAGTGTCATCCTTCGATTCGGCTCGTGTCGCAGCCAATATCTCGTCCTTTGTTGCCATAGTCTACAACGTGTTCAGTTCATCCTGATGTCCGTAACAGCAGGTAGCGCAATACCGATTGGCTCCTGTTTCTTGATCTCCGAATCGGAGGGAGTTGCGTCCAATTCTTTCAATCCTGTAATATCGCTTGCTGCTGATGCTGCTCCGGCAACTGCATCACTGACATTCTTGGCCTTTTGCATTTCGACCTCCGCGAGTTGCTGGTTCAGGGAATCCTTCCGCTGTTGGTACTGCTGCTCGATTGCATCCTTGCGCTGTCCGGCAGCCGCAGAAATCTGGCTCATTGTGTCGGACAGGGCCGCATTGTTGGCTTGCTTGGCCGCAGCCACACTTTCGTTGGTACCACCCATTACGGCCTGCGTCCCGGCCGCCTGGCGATTCCGATTCCGAATACTCTCTTCGGTCATGGTGATAAGGCGCTGTGCATCCGCGCGCTGCGTCGCATCTTCATTATATCTGCGATCATACCATTCCTGATTCTCCTTCATCTGATTACGAAGGTTCTCTTGGACGTTCTTCGCTGCCTTGGCTTGCTTGATGCCGCCGAAAATCGCACTGCCAATCTTCATGGCGCCACCTACGATACTTCCTATCATGGTTCAAAACTTAAAATTCTCCTGCCAATTTAAGGTATTATCTTCGGCCGGGGATTTTATGTATTTACTGATGAAAGGCAGAAAAACAGGAGGACGCACGGCCGGAACACCGAACAAAGTGACGGCTTTGAATAAGGCCATCATATCGAATCTATTGGAGGAGTATCAGGCAAGCGGATTAATGACACAAGACTGGTTGCTTCTTGAGCCCAAGGACCGTTTGACAATCGCAGAAAAGTTGCTGCAGTACGTCGTGCCGAAGATTCAAAGTGTCGCCGTGGATATATCCGACAATCCCGAAGGCCACAGAACAATAGAAGACCGGTTGATCGAGCTATCAAAAAAGGAGTAGCATATCCATGTTCTGCAGCCTTCTATTTTTGACAACCTATCATTGAATATTTCTCCAAAAAAAGGTGCTAAACACACCATTTTTTCAGCAAATAAAATATCTTTGCAGTAATGTTAGGACTTGCTCGACGGTTCTTTAGTTTTATCGTCCGTTGTTGTCAAATAGTTGTCAAAAATAATGCGCACCATATCTATATAGCGCGCATTTTCAATAATATATAACAACTTTACGTGCAGCTTCCCAAGCTGAGGGTCACGGGTTCGAATCCCGCTTTCCGCTCACTAAAAGAGGAGAGGCCACAAGGCTTCTCCTCTTGTCATATTCCACAGATACACGGGGATTCGCTGCCCGTGACCCTCACCATCTCTTCAGGAGGGGACGTGGGAGCGGTTTCCCTGCCGGGTGAAAGGAGCGGAAAGCGCAGTCCGGAAGCCGCATTCGTCAACCGTAGAGAACAAGAGGAGATGCCCTTTGGGGCATCTCCTCTTGTCTTGTTTTGGTCTCTCCGATCCGGATCGGATCATGTCGGGCCTGTCAGATCGGGCAGGGCAGGGGCGGTCGGATCGGCTGACCGGTCAGATCGGGCAGGGCAGGGGTGGTCGGATCGGCGGGCCGGTCAGATCAGGCAGGGCGTGCATCAGTCGAGCTCCACGAGTTCGTACCGCTGGCTTCCCATGCCGAGCTGCTCGGCATAGTCGAGTGTGTGCATGCCGTGGCGCGAGTCGATCCGTTCGATCAGGTGAATCTTGCCGTGGTCGTCCGATGCGCGGACCAGGTCCGTGCAGGCCCGGTCGAGCGCCACGGGATCGAGCGACGCCAGGATGCCGATGTCGCCCATCTGCGGATCGGCGGGCGAAGAGTCGCAGTCGCAGTCGACCGAGAGGTTGTTGGCCACGCTGATATAGAGGATACGATCCCCGCAATGATCCGCCACGGCCTTCGCTGCCTCGGCCATCGACTCGAGGAAATCGTCCTGCTCGGGCAGCGACCCCCAGACCTTGCCCGCATCGGTCGTCTTGCCGGCCGAATGGATCCAGGCCTTGCCGCGCGACGAGGCGATACCGATCGACATGTTCTTGATGGCACCGCCGAAGCCGCCCATGGCGTGCCCCTTGAAGTGCGAGAGGATGATCGTGAAGTCGTAGTCGAGGAAGCAGCGTCCCACGATGTCGCGGTCGAGATGTTTGCCGCCCGTAACCGGCAACTCCGCCTCGCCCTCGGCATCCATGATGACCACCGGAGCGATGGCCGTGAATCCGTGGTCGGCAGCCGCCTTGAGGTGGCTCTCCGTATCGGCACGGCCGCCGCCGTAGGCCGTGTTGCACTCCACGATCGTACCGTTCACCTTCCGCACCAGGTCGCGGATGAGGGCGGGCTGCAGGAAGTTGTGACCGCCGGGTTCGCCGGTCGAGAGTTTGACGGCCACATCACCCGTGGCCGGGCGGCCGAGCGCCTCGTAGATCTTCACGAGATTTTCGGGCGTGATCCGCTTGAAGAAATAGACCTTCGGAAGCGTTGTTTCGGTCGGGGCGGTCGGGGCATCCGGAGCGGAGGCCGCCGTCTTCTGCCGGCTCTGTCCGTTCGCACAGCCGGATGCTGCAAGCAGCGAAGTCAGGAGCATGGTCATGATCTGTTTTTTCATGGGTTGCTATCGGTTAAAGAATTTCAGAAATGGACATCGAAGCCGGCCATGACCGTTGTGCGCGGCATGGGATAACCGGCATTTATTTCGTAGCGCTGGGCCAGCAGGTTCTCACCGCGGGCCCAGATGCCGAGCCAGCGGGCCGCACGGAACGAAGCCTGCATGTTCCACAGCACGAACTCCTGCGTGGTGACGGGATCGGTCTGCGTATAGAGCCCGGCGATGTACTGCACGCCGGAGGTCAGGTGCCAGCGTCCGCACCGGAAGTCGGCACCCGCATGGAACTTGTGTTCGGGAGCCGCCACGACGGGGTGCTCCATGTGCAGGTAGCTGTAATTGGCATCCACCGTCCAGCGCTCGTCGATGCGCCAGGCAGCCTCGATCTCCGCACCGGCATTTTCGATCCGGCCCGAATTGAGGTTGAGCATGCCGCTGCCCGAGGGGTTCGGGAGCGTCAGGATGAGGTTCTTGCCGTCGATGTAGAAGAGGTTGACGCCGTAGGTCAGCCGTCCGTCGGCCAGCTGCTGCGAGAGGGCCAGCTCGTAGTTCCACATCGACTCGGGCTTGAGATCGGGATTCTGCGGCGGGAACATGTACATCTCGCGCAGGATCGGATAGCGGAAGCCCTTCGATGCGGAGAGCTTCACTTCGACGGCCCGGGGCAGGTGGAAGGCGATGCCCGCCTGCGGCACCCACTCCGTACCCACGCGCGAGTGGTGGTCGACCCGCAGCCCGGCATTTACCGTGATCCGCGCGCCGAAGTGCTGGCGCAGGTCGACATATCCGGCCACCTCGTTCTCGTGTTTGTTCACGAGCGATGAGGAGCTGCCCGCCTGTTCGCCGCTCACATACACGTTCCGCGCCCGGCCGCCGTAGCGGAACCAGTCGGCGCCCAAGGTGATGCGGCTGCCCCTGAACAGTTGCAGACTCTGGTAGAGCGACACACCCGTCATGTCGTCATACGAGCGGAAGCGGGTCTCCTGCGGCCCCTCACCGGCCGAGGGGGTGTAGCCGTCGTTGATCCAGTGGTCGCCCCAGTTGTAGAAGAAGCTCAAGGCCCCGGAGCTTCGCTCGTGGCTGTTTTCGAGGGCGAAGGAGGTCATGCCGCGCGTGATGCGCTGATCGCCGTCGAGCAGCGGCGCCTGCACCGGCCCGGGGTAGGAGGCGTTGAAATGCGTCACGTTCACGTCGCCGCGCACGCTCCAGTGCGTCGCCACTTCGTAGCCCAGCTGCGCATAGCCGCCGTACTGTTCAAAGCCCATGTCGACGCGGTGTCCGTCCGTGCGGTTGTACGACCCCGACACGACACTGGAGAAGCGGCCCTTGCGGATGCGGTTGGTCAGCTCCGTTTCGAGCGTGTTGTAGGAGCCGTAGCCGACGCTCGCATGCGTATCCACGCCCTCTTCGTACAGCTTGCGGGTGACGATGTTCACCACGCCGCCCATGGCATTCGAGCCGTAGAGCACCGATGCCGGGCCGCGCAGCACCTCCACCCGTTCGGCCAGGAACGACTGGTAGGCATCCGAGATCGGATGGCCGAAGATGCCGGCATACTGAGGATGGCCGTCGATGAGCACCATCAGCCGGCCCGAGCTGCCGCTCAATCCGCGCAGCGAGATGCTGCCGGCCGCACCGCCCGAGACGCCGTAGCCCATCACGCCGCGCGAGGTGACAAACAGGCCGGGCACCTGCTCGGCCAGCAGCGGGAGCAGCGAAGGCTGCCGCGCCGCCTCGATGCGCGCGCGGTCCACGACCGAGACGGTTTGCGAAAGGTGGCGCACGTCGGTCGCCAGACGGGTGCCCGTCACCACGACTTCGCCGATTTCATAGTTGCGTTCCGCGTGCAGCGAGTCGCGCGCGGGGGTCTGTGCGACAGCCGTACCGGCAACAGCCGCCGCAAGAAACAGGGTTGCAAGGGTTCTCTTCATCTGCAAGGGTTTTGAAACTGCATACTGCGCTCTGCCGGGCGGAATCCGGCACGGCCGGCACACCCGCCCGACGCGGAGCCTCCTATTTGCCGAGCCCGGCCAGCCAGCCGACCACCTCGGGATCATAGTGCGAGAAGAAGAGGCTCTCGCCGCGGTCGAGCGCCGCAATGTCCTCCATCTCGGCGTCGGTGAGGCTGAAGTCGAACACGTCGAAGTTCTCCTCCATGCGCTGCCTGTGCACCGATTTGGGAATCACCACCACGCCGCGCTGCAGCAGGTAGCGCAGCGCCGTCTGGGCCACCGACTTGCCGTGCGCACGGCCGACGGCTTCGAGCACCGGGTTCGTGAAAAAGCCGTTGCGACCCTCGGCAAAGGGGGCCCACGACATGATCTGCGTGCCGTAGCGCCTCATGACCTCCCGTGCCCGGACCTGCTGGTTGAAGACATGCGTCTCCACCTGGTTGACCATCGGCCGGATTTCGTTGAACTCGGCCAGATCGACCAGCCGGTCGGGATAGAAGTTGCTCACGCCGATGGCTCGGGCCTTGCCGGCGCGGTAGGCCTCCTCCATGGCCCGGTAGGTGCCATAGTAGTCGTTGAACGGCTGATGGATGAGCAGCAGATCGACGTAATCGGTCTGCAGGCGGCGCAGCGACTCGTCGATCGAGGCTTTCGCCCGTTCGTACCCGGCGTTGGAGATCCATACCTTGGTGACCAGGAAAAGCTCCCCGCGCGACAATCCGCTCCTCTTCACGGCGTTGCCGACGCCTTGCTCGTTGCCGTAGGCCTGCGCCGTGTCCACCATGCGGTAACCGACCGAAAGGGCGTCGGCCACGCATCGTTCGCATTCGGCCGGGTCCACCTGATAGACACCGTATCCCAGCATCGGCATCTCGACACCGTTGCTCAACGTGACGGTTTGTTTCGTTTCCATATCGTGATTCTGTTTTTTCGGTTGCAAAAATAGTGAATCCGCGCCAAACGGAGCCCCTCTTCGCTCCGGATTCACTTTTCGTCGAGGGGATCGTTCTGCGCTCCGGAGCCTGTCTCTATTGCGCGGTGCCGGCCGAGAGCGTGACGGTCACCGTGCCCTTGCCGCCAAGCAGTTCGAGCATCTCTTCGCGCGTCGAAACCCCGTCGACGTGTCCCAGCCGGGTGAAGCTCCAGGTGTTCACGTCGTAATAGATCGTCAGCATGTTGCCCTGATAGAGGATCAGATCGCCCGGCGTGGTCGTGATCCGGACATCGTTGCGCGGCAGGGAGAAACCCAGCGGACCAACCTTCTCCATGTCGCCGTAGTCCTCCATGAGAACCTGAAGGTCCCCCTGTGCGAGGTGTTCGGCCAGTGCCCGGGCCGACGAATTGTCTTCAAGTGTTGCGGTGAACGAACGGCCGTTCACCGTCAGACGGATCGTGTTGCTTTGCATATCATCATTGTCGTTATGGTCGTTCTGTGTCAGATCCAGCGAACCGAGCCACTCCCGCACGCTGTTTTCCATCTGCGGAAGGTCCGCCGAGGTGAGCAGCAGCGTCGGTTCCAGCACTTCGGAATCGGGGCAGAGCGCCCGTGCCTCGGCGACCGACGCCGCCATGCCGCTGCTGCCGCTGGTGGCGAAGAGCGCCACGCGCTTCCCGGACAGTTTCGCGGCGTGTTCATGCAGGAAGGACTGCATGGGCGTAGCCATGGAGCCGTACCAGATGGGGTAGCCCACGATCAGAAGATCGTAGTCGTCGAACCGCTCCACGACGGTCGACACCAGCGGATAGTTGCCCCGGTCGATCTCCGCCAGCTCCTGTTGTGCCCGTGCCAGCATCGCGTCGTAATCCTCCTCGTAGGGCTCGGCCGGCACCACCTCCAGCACCTCGCCGCCCGTCTGATCCGCAATCTCCCGGGCCACGCGCTGCGTATTGCCCGAGCGCGAGCAGTAGAGAATCAGCGTCCGCGGCTCTTCGCCGGGCTGCGGCACATCGGGATCTCCACCGCCGTTTCCCGGCTCCTCCTGTCCTTCCGATCCGCCGGGCAGCACCGGACGGCTGTCGGCAGGCGCGCACGCCGACAACAGGGCATGCAGCAAAAGCAGTACGGCGACCAGCGCCGATCGTTTCATGATCTTTTCCATCGTCCTTCCGTTTATTCGGTTTGTCGATACAAAGATAGGAACAACGCCCCGACACGCACCTATACGGATCTTCGGGATAATTACCACAATTACGGATTTTCAGGCCGCCCATCCGCCAAGTCTTCAGCAATTTCTCCGGTCCGTCCCGCGCGCCGAAGAGGCCTTGACAACGCTTTATTAGGATATTCACCCGTTTCTTTCTATTTTTGCGCGCAAAAACCGTTCGGAATGGAAATACGTCTGAAAGCGGGAGCCGGATTCCCGAACCGGCTGCTCTATACGCTGGCCGTCATCGCCGGGGTCTCGGTCGCCAACCTCTACTACAACCAGCCGCTGCTCGACATGATCCGGCAGGAGATGGGCACCACGACCCTGGCCGCCAACCACATCGCCCTCTTCTCGCAGTGCGGATACGCCCTCGGGCTGCTCTTCCTCATTCCGCTCGCCGACCTGCGCAGCCGCCGGCGGATCCTGCTCGTCGACTTCACGCTGCTGATCCTCGCCCTGCTGGCCACGGCGACGGCGCCCGACATCGGCGTCCTGCACGTCAGTTCGTTCATTATCGGCGTCTGCTCGGTCGTGCCGCAGTTCTTCATCCCCTTCGCCGCGCAGTACTCGCGGCCCGAGGAGAAGAACCGCAACGTGGGCATCATCCTCTCGGGACTGCTCACAGGCATCCTCGCCTCGCGTGTCGTCAGCGGCGCCGTCGGCGAGTGGCTCGGCTGGCGCGAGATGTACTGCATCGCCACGGGCATGATGCTCGTCTGCGCCGTGCTCGTCTTCCGCATCCTGCCCGACGAGAAGCCCAACTTCACGGGCAGCTACGCCGCGCTCATGCGCTCGCTCTTCACGCTGCTGAAGCAGTACCCGCTGCTGCGGCTGCACTCCGTGCGTGCCGCGCTCGCCTTCGGTTCGTTCATGGGTTTCTGGGCCACGCTCGCCTTCAAGATGGCGCAGGAGCCCTTCCACGCCGGCAGCGACGTGGTGGGAATGCTCGGACTGTGCGGCATCGCCGGGGCCGTCACGGCCTCCTTCATCGGCAAGTACATCGCCCGGCTGGGCGTCTACCGCTTCAACTGCTTCGGGGCGCTGCTGCAGCTGGCCGCCTGGGGGCTCTTCGCCGCGGGCGGCGACCACTACGGGCCGATCATCGGGGGTATCCTGCTCGTCGACATCGGCATGCAGTGCATCCAGCTGAGCAACCAGGCGCCGCTGTTCGAGCTCTGCCCGTCAGCCGCCAACCGGATCAACACGATCTTCATGAGCTGCTACTTCATCGGCGGGTCGCTCGGCACGCTGCTCTCGGGCACGGCCTGGGTGCTCTTCGGCTGGTCGGGCGTCGTGGGGACCGGAGCCCTGCTCACCGCCCTGTCGCTCATCATCACGCTCGTCGCCAAACGGTAGGGTAGTCCGCCATCGCACTCCGCAACACACCCTGCCGGCCGCTGCACCGCATATCCGCTCCGCCACAAACCCGGGCGGCCGCTGCACCGCATATCCGCCTCGCCTCACAAGCGGGCATGCTCACCGCAGCACAACACAACGGGCCACGCACCCGCCCCGCGTCACAGCACGCATTCACGCCGCCGCACAACACAACCGGCCGGCCGCAGTCCAAAGCTGCGACCGGCCGGATTCCTGTAAAGGCGGCAACCCTATTGCAATTTGCCGTACTCCTCGTCCGTGACGGGTTCGAGCCACTCGTTCGACGTCTTCTCGCCCGGCACCTCGAAGGCCAGATGGGCGAACCAGCTGTCGGCCGCGGCGCCGTGCCAGTGCTTCACGCCGGCCGGGATGTGGATCACCGTGCCCGGGAGAATCTCCACGGCAGCCTTGCCCTCCTCCTGATACCAGCCGCGTCCGGCCACGCCGATGAGCATCTGCCCGCCGCCCTTTTCGGCGTGGTGGATGTGCCAGTTGTTGCGACAGCCCGGCTCGAAGGTGACGTTCGAGACGGCGACCTGTTCGCGGGAGACGGGAGCCAGGTAGCTGTTACCGGTGAAATACTGCGCGTAGGCCGTGTTGGGCTCGCCGACGGGGAAGATCATCTGCCGCTGGAAGGCCGCCCGGGCATCCTCACCGGTCGTATCCGCGGCCCAGACCTCCTTGGCCAGCCGGAATGCCGCCCACGCCTTGGGCCACCCGGCGTAGAAGCCGATGTGGGTAATGATCTCGGCAATCTCGGTGCGGGTGATGCCGTTCTGCCGGGCCGTCTGCAGGTGGTAGGTCAGCGACGAATCGGTGATTCCCTGACTGATGAGCGACGTGATCGTCACCAGGCTGCGGTCGCGCAGCCCGAGGCGGTCGGTGCGGCTCCACACCTCGCCGAAGAGGACATCGTCGTTCAGTTCCGCAAATTTCGGGGCGAAGTCGCCCAGCTGGTCGCGGCCGGCCGTCTGTTTGATTTTTTCCTGTGCCATGATCGTTGTTGTGTTAAGTGCCAATGCGACGAGCGCAAGCATGAATCGTCTCTTCATATCGTTCGCGGTTCGTTGGTTTGCGTTTTATTTCCGATACAAAGGTACGCAACGGCCGCCGGCCGGAGTTATACGTTTTACGGAGGTTTCTACCCGAATCCATGTTTTGCGCGACGCCGCAGGGAGCCGCAGGAAGCCGCAGGGAAGGGATCACGCGTGCAGGCGATAGCCGACGCCCCGGGCGTTGACGATCTGCACCGACGGATCGGCAGCCAGCAGGCGGCGCAGCCGCGTGATGAAGACGTGCAGGCTCCGGGCGTTGAAGAAGGTGTCGTCGCCCCAGATGCGCTGCAGGATCAGCTGCGTCGGGACGATCTCGCCCATGCGCTCGCACAGCATCTCCAGCACCCCGGCTTCGCGGGCCGAGAGTTCGCGCACGTGCACGCCGTCCGCGAGCGTCTGCCGCTCGGGATCAAACTGAAAGCGGCCGACGGCGTAGTGCACCCCGGCGGCGGGCCGCGCCGCGCGGCTGCGCCCGACGAGCGACCGGACGCGCACAACCAGCTCACTCATGGCGAAGGGCTTGCGCAGGTAGTCGTTACCACCCGTCTCGAAGCCGCGCACCACATCCTCGGCCGCCGAGCGGGCCGAGAGGAAGAGGATCGGCACGTCGGCCGAGCGGCGGCGCAGCGCCCCGGCAAAGGTGTAGCCGTCCATGCCGGGCATCATGATGTCGGTCACAACCACGTCGGGCCGGCAGGCGTCGAAGCGTCGCAGCCCCTCGGCACCGTCGTAGGCCACCGTGACGTCGAATTCCCGTTCGCCGAGCGTGTCGGCGATGATGTCGGCCAACGTTCGCTCGTCCTCGACGAGCAGCATGCGGATCTTATCGTTCTTCATCGGGCAGAATCAGTGTGAAGGTCGAACCGCGGCCCGGCGAGCTCTCGACCGAGACCGTACCACCGTGACGTGTCACGATCAGCCGCACGTAGTAGAGCCCCAGTCCGAAGCCCTTGACGTCGTGGCGGTCGCCCGTCGGCACGCGGTAGAATTTCTCGAAGATGTGGGCCTGCGCCGTGCGGTCCATGCCGATACCGTTGTCCGCAACGCGCAGCTCGACCCCTTTTGCAGTGCGCCGGGCCGTGAGGAGAACCGACACCCGCTCGCCCGAATATTTCAGCGCGTTGTCCACCAGGTTGTCCAGCACGTGCCCGAGGTGGAAGCGGTCGGCCGTCACAGCGAGGTCCGCCGGCTCAACACGCACCGTGATCTCGGCCCGGCCGCGGGTCTTCATCCGGAATTTTGCGGCCGTCTCGTCGAGCAGCGCCCCGAGTGCGAAGCGCTCGCGGCGGAGCGTGAACTCCTCGCGCTCCTCGACGCTCATCGTCAGGATGCGCTGCACCATGCCGCCCAGCGCGGCCAGCTGTTCGCGGATGACTGTAAGGTACCTCTCGCGGCGCGCCGGATCGTCGGCCGCCCCGAAGTCGAGCAGGGCGTCGTTCGCGGCGTTGGCCACGGCAATCGGGGTCTTCAATTCGTGGGTGATGTTGTGCGTCAGGTCGAGGCGCATCTCCTCGAGCGTCTTCTGCCGGAAGAGCGTGCGCAGCAGGTAGATCAGCGCCCCGGCCACGGCCGCAAGCATCAGGAGCGACGAAAAGATCACCCCGGCCATGTCGCGCAGGAGCTGCCGGTCGGGGTTCTCGATGCGCAGGCGGAAGAGCAGCTCGTCGTCGGTCGTGAGCGGCGTCGTGAAGACCAGCGGGTCCGCAAGCCGCAGCGAGTCGTTACACGCCGCGAGGACCACCTCCCCGTCCGCAGGCTGGCGCGAGGAGATGAGCTGCGCCGTAGAGGTTGAATCGGCCTCTCCCTGCACGATATCCACCAGATGGGGCAGGTCGATGCCCGCCGCCGCGAGGTTGCACGTGAGCAGCGAGTCGTAGCGCGCCATGTTGAGCCGCAGGACATAGACCGACGGGATGCGGATCTCCTGACGGATGAAGCGGGTCTCCGGGCCGTCGGAAATACTGATATCGTGGTGTATCGTGTCGGACTTGGGGGTAAAAGTGATGCTTTTGCCCGCCCCGTCGAGGGTCGTTTCGCCGTCCGAGATATTGATATCGTGGTGGAGCGTGTCGGCCGCCGTTTGGGGAACGAAAGTGATGCTCTTGCCTGCGCCGTTGAGATTCTTCACCGAGATCTCCTGAATCATGTCCACCTGGATCGAGTCGATGTTTCCCGACGAGGAAAAGGTGATGTGGCTGCGGTGCCCGGAGGGCTTGTTGCCCAGCAGCAGGTCGTCGTAGGCGGCACGCGTCATGGCCTGCATCACCTGCCGCGAGAACTCGCGCCGGCGGTCGCGGTACATACCCGCAAGGCTCCACGCCTGCACGGCGACGAGCACCGCCAGCGTGACGGTAACCAGAAGCGATATGCGGCCGAAGCGACGTTTGTTCATCCCGAGTGCGGCGTTTTGTGCGAAACAAAGGTACGCATAAAAACGCCACGGCCGACTGCGTTAAGACTATTTAACATTCGTTAACGGAGCGTTAACCATCGCCTGCCGGATTTCGTGCGACCTTTGTCATCGGAACAAAAACCGATATTCGCCATGAAAAAACTCTTTGTCATCACCCTGGCCGCCCTTGCGGCCTCGATCTGCGCGGTACAGGCGCAGCAGACCCTCGTTACCTATACGCTCGACGGCGTCACGACCTTCGACACGGCCGAGCAGCCCGGCGAGGTGCTCGACACGACGCGCTTTGTCGTCAGCTACCGCATGCTCTACCATCAGCGGCCCGAAAACGAGCAGCCGATGGAGGACCTCCTGCTGCTCCAGGTCGGGCACAACGTCACGAAATGCTACTCCTACAAGACCTGGCAGACCGATTCGCTGGTGCGCGTCACGCCGCCCGAGCAGGTGTTGGCACGGATGACGGCGCGGCCTATCGTGGTCTTGCCGGAGCCGGTAGAGCCTGCAATACAGACGGACACCCCATAGCGGATACATGCAGTCAGAAAGTGAAGCATTTCAGCAGTGGCACTGCCAGAGTTCAGCAGTTTTTCTTCACTGACGGTCTGCTGGTTGACAATACGGATGGAGGCATTGACGCCTACATCTGCATCCACAATGGGAGTTTTATCCACCGAAATACGGATGTTCTTGTCCAGAAATCCCACAATGCTGGGCATAGTATCATCAATGACCATGCCGCAGGCGTTGAGCATTCGGCGGATCACATCGATGGCGTGCTGGGGCGAACTGAATTTATCAGGGATCTTGATGCTGCGCCCACTGGATTCGATCACTTCAATGTCGTTGTAGGCGTTGATGTTGACCTCCTCAACACCGGGCTTATAGATCCATTTCTTC
>OHMX01000247.1_pt1 | contig 29793 bp, 20 predicted proteins | sample 1569471 | NCBI WGS metagenome assembly OHMX01 (sample SAMEA3879547, study PRJEB24766) | human gut metagenome | biome: human-associated habitat; feature: feces | place: USA | collected 1985/1987
AAGGTATAAATAAGGTGAAAAAGTTTCGGCATGTTAGTGTTGTAATAAATAATTTGTCGTAACTTTGCAACCCAAATCTGTTTTAGAAGAATGAGACAACTTAAGATTACAAAAAGTATCACTAACAGAGAGAGCGCTTCTCTTGACAAGTATTTGCAGGAAATCGGTCGCGAAGACCTCATAACTGTCGAGGAGGAGGTAGAGCTCGCTCAACGCATCCGCAAGGGTGACCGTATCGCACTGGAGAAGTTGACACGTGCCAATCTGCGTTTCGTTGTATCTGTGGCCAAGCAGTACCAGAACCAAGGTTTGAGTTTGCCCGACTTGATTAACGAGGGTAATTTAGGACTGATCAAGGCTGCCGAAAAGTTCGATGAAACACGTGGTTTCAAGTTCATCAGTTATGCAGTATGGTGGATACGTCAGTCCATTTTGCAGGCTTTGGCAGAGCAGTCGCGTATCGTGCGTCTGCCGCTCAACCAGGTCGGATCGCTCAACAAGATCAACAAGGCCTTCGCCCGCTTCGAGCAGGAGCACGAGCGCACGCCGTCGCCCGAGGAGCTGGCCACGGAGCTCGAACTCCCGAAGGAGAAGGTGACCGACACGCTGCGTGTGGCCGGACGCCATGTCTCGGTCGATGCGCCCTTCGCCGACGGCGAGGACAACTCGCTGCTCGACGTGCTGGTGAACCCCGATTCGCCCAACGCCGACCGGGGGCTGATCAACGAGTCGCTCTCGACGGAGGTCGACCGCGCGCTGGAGACGCTGACCGAGCGTGAGCGCGACATCATCAAGTACTTCTTCGGCATCGGCTGCTCGGAGATGACCCTCGAGGAGATCGGCGAGAAGTTCGACCTTACGCGCGAGCGTGTGCGTCAGATCAAGGAGAAGGCGATCCGCCGCCTGCGCCACTCGTCGCGCTCGAAGCTGCTGAAGTCCTACCTGGGCTGATCGCCCGCGCAGATACGGATAAAGCCCGCCCTTTCGCCAAGAAAGGGCGGGCTTTTCGTGTCTGTGTCCGGCTGTCCCGCGGTATCGCAACGTGCGGAGTGTGCGGGCGGCCGCCGGGGTCCGGTGTTGCATGAAAGCGAAATTTTCGCTATCTTCGGAATATGCTTTCAACCATCTTTTATATCCTGGTCGGCTGGTTTCTTGCCGGGCTCTTTCTCAGAAAGGACCGGGACGGAAAGTCGTAGCCGGTTGTCGGCGGTTGTCGGCGGGGCGGGCTACCAGACGATCGGCTCCTTGCCCACGGAGCGGAGGTAGTCGTTGGCGCGCGAGAAGTGGCGGCAGCCGAAGAAGCCGCGGTAGACCGACAGCGGCGAGGGGTGCACGGCCTTGAGGATGCAGTTGCGTGCGGGGTCGGCGATGGCGCCCTTCTTCTGGGCGTAGCTGCCCCAGAGCATGTAGACGATGTGCTCCTTGCGCTCGGCGACGGCCCGCACCACGGCGTCGGTGAAGGTCTCCCAGCCGTGCCCGGCGTGCGAGGCGGCCTGGTGCTCGCGTACCGTCAGCACGGCGTTGAGCAGCAGCACGCCCTGCTCGGCCCAGCGGTCGAGGTTGCCCGTCGGCGGGATGGGCGTGCCGGTGTCGTCGGCCACCTCCTTGAAGATGTTTTGCAGCGACGGCGGGAAGGGCACGCCGTCACCGACCGAGAAGCAGAGCCCGTTGGCCTGCCCGGGTCCGTGGTAGGGGTCCTGCCCGATGATGACGACCTTGAGCCGGTCGAACGGACACTTGTCGAAGGCACGGAAGATGTTGCTGCCGCGCGGGTAGATGCGGTGCGAGGCGTACTCCCCGCGCACGAAGCGGGTCAGCTCCCCGAAGTAGGGCTTGTCGAATTCGGGGGCGAGTATCTCTTTCCAGTCGGGGGCGATCTTGACGTCCATGATGCAAATCGGATAAAGTTCGGTAAATGTAGCAAAAAGTTGCAAAAATCCCGTACATTTGTTGCGGAAACAAAACTACGACCATGAAAAGATTCTGGATGGGCCTGTTGGCGGTGGTGCTGTCGACGGGCATGTTGCGGGCTGCGGAGCCCGCAGGGAATACGGCCGAGCCGGTCCGCAACCTGATTCTGCTGATCGGCGACGGCATGGGCCTTGCGCAGGTCTCGCTGCTGCAGATCGAGCAGCAGTACGCTCCCACGGCCTTCGACCGGGCCGAGGGGGTGGCGCTCATCACGACGCGCTCGGCCAACAACCGCGTGACGGACTCCGCGGCGGCCGGCACGGCGCTCGCCACGGGACACAAGACCGACAACGGCATGCTCGGGCAGACGCCCGACGGTGAGCCCGTGCAGTCGATGATCGCCCGGGCCCATGCCGAGGGGCGCCCGACGGGTCTTGCCGTCTGCTGCTACCTCCAGCACGCCACGCCGGCGGCCTTCTACGCCCATGTGGCCGACCGCGACGACAATCCGGCCATCACGCGCGACCTGGCCTCGAGCGGCATCGACGTGCTCTTCGGCGGCGGTCGCAAGTGGCTCGGCGAGGCGTCGCCCGAGGGCGGCAGCTGGCTCGAGACGATGCGGCGTGACGGCTATGCCGTGGCCGGGACGATGGCCGAGGCCGACACGGTTCGCACGCTGCCCCTGCTGGCCGTCGTGGCCGAGGAGAGCGTCTCGGACGACGACATGCGGGCGGGCTACCTGGCCCACGCCACGCGCCGGTCGCTCGAACTGCTCTCCGCCGAGGCCGAGCGCCGCGACAAGGGCTTCGTGCTGATGGTCGAGGGGTCGTTCATCGACTGGGCCTGCCACGGCAACGACGCCGACGAGCTGCTCTTTCTGATGCGCGACTTCGACAGCACGGTGGCTGCGGCGATGGACTTTGCCGACCGCACGCCCGGCACGCTGGTGGTCGTCACGGCCGACCATGAGACGGGCGGTCTGACGATTCCGAGCAACGAGGCGGACTTCACCCGTTCGGAGAGCGGCCTGAACTACTCCTTCTCCACGACGGGCCATACGGGCACGATGGTGCCGGTCTACCTCTACGGCGCGGGAGCCGACCGCATCACGGGCGTGATGGACAATACGCAGCTCTCGCAGCGGATCATGCAGCTGCTCGGGCTCGAATAACCCGCGCAGTTTCCGCGGCCGGATTCACCGGTAGAAAAAGAGGCGGCGTCCACCGAACTTCGGAGTGGACGCCGCCTTCCGCGTTATGGTAAGATTGGTTGCGGTGGTCAGCGGGTGGCGGAAGCCGTATCGGGAGCCGTTTCGCGGGCTGGGGTCGGGAACGCCGTGACGACGATCCGCTCCACGGTCGTTGCCGAGGCGGCGGGCACCTTCTCCAGCTGACGCCCCGAGCCCTGAATCCGGAACGAGACGGGCAGCGTGACGGTCACGACCGTCGCCTCGTCATTGCGCGTAGCGGGACTCCAGGCGGGCGAGGCCTTCACGACGCGGCGCACCTCTTCGGCAAGCTGCGGGTCGGGCTTACCGGCGATGCGGATGTCGTCCACCCGGCCGTCCCTGCCGACGGTGAAGGTGGCCACGACGCTCCCTTCCGTCTGCTGCTCCCTCGCTTTGGCGGGGTAGCGCAGGTGCTGCATAGCCCAGCTGCGGAAGGCGTTGAGGTTCCCGATTTCAAACTGCATCGACGCCAGCCCCGGCTTCTGTGCGGCGGTCGACTGTGCAGCGGTTTCCTCCTTCGGGATGCTGAAGTCTACGGGCAGCATATAGCGGACGCGCACGAGGTGCCCATTTTGCCGGCCGGGGGTCCATTTCGGCGAGGAGGAGACGACGCGCCGGGCCTCCTCCGAGAGGATCCGGTCGGGGGATTGCAGCAGCTCGATGGTGCTCACCGACCCGTCGCGCTCGACGATGAACGACAGGACGACGCGCCCCTCGATGCCGCGCTTGAGCGCCTCGGCCGGATAGCGGATCTGCGACTGCACCCATGTGCGGAAGGTGTTGAGGTCCTTGCCCTGGAAGAGCGGCATCTCGTCGGCGACGAGGAACGGCGTGTCGTCTTCCGAAGCGGCCGGTGTCGGCTGCTGCCCGGCGGGCGCTTCCTCCGCGGAGGCGGTCTTCGGGTGCTTCAGGTTTTCGACGGCGGTGGTGGTGATCTCCACGGCTCCGTATTTTCCGCGCTCGCCGTATTTGGCCGTGGCCTCCTCGGGCTTGAGCAGCTGGATCGACTCGACGGAGTTTGTCGTCAGCCCCGTGTTGGTGGGGTATTCCATGCCGTCGATGATGTAGAGCGGGCGCTGCTGGACGCCGTATTCATCGACTGTCGGGATTGGGCCGACCGACTGCTTCGTGCTCTCGGACCGCAGGGTGACGGTGATCTCGCGTCGCGCGGTTTCCGCCACGACGGAGACGGCGTAGTATTCCGGGTAATTGATCTCCACGACCTGCCCTTCGGTTACCGTGAGCGTGGCCTCGCCCTTGCTGTCGGACTGCGTCGTGACGTCCGTGCCGATGATCCGCAGCGTGGCGCCCGCGGCGTAGTTGTCGGTTGAGAAGCCGCGGTTGTCCCGGTTCCACAGCCTGATGTAGAACTTGAGATCGAACGGCTGACTGGCTGCTGCCGGTGCTGTCCGGGACGTTGCATCCGTCGGATGCTCCACGGCGGTGCGTTCCGCGGCGTCGGCGTCCGTTTGCGGGGTTGCCGCATCGGGATCGGCGATTTCCAGCTGCATCCGGTAGGGGTCGGCCCCCTCGCTGTCGTAGGTGGTCACACGGGTGAAGGAGTTTTCTGCGGTATTGGAGGCATAGGTCAGCGATCCGCGGGCCGGACCCGTGAGCGAGAAGCGCCCTTCGGCGTCCGTACGGGCGGGGTAGGCCTCCGCGTCGAGCGGGTGCGTACCCATGGCGCCGGCGTAGAGCAGGATGTCGGCGGCCGGCGAGCCGTCGGGATTGATCACCGTGCCCTCGATGCGGATCGGGGTGTAGTGCCGGAGCGGCTCCTCGGCCGTGAAGGCGATGACGAGCTCGGGATGGCGGTCGCGGTATTCGGCCGGAAGGTTCTCCGACGAGTAGAACCTGTCGACGGTGAGCGCTTCGGGTTCGGCGGCGCGGATCTCCGCGGCGGGAGCCTCGCGGCCGTTGAGCAGGTAGATGACCCGCTCATGGCTTGCTCCGGACTCGGTTTCGATGCGGGCTGCCTGCGCCGTGAACGAGAAGGCGCACAGCAACCCTGCGAGGACGGGCACCGTGCCCGCCACTCGCAGCAGGGCGTGCCTGCTTGTGTGGTTGGTTGTCATCATCTGGAATCTTTTTTTGGTCAGTGAGTCCCGCAGCCCGTTGGCTATGTCCGGACTATAGCCGAAGAGCTGGCGGAATATCGTGTGCATGTAGCGTTCGCGGTCGAAGCCCTGCGTCAGCACGTCGCGGTCGGCCTCGAACTCCTGTACTTCGGTCAGGCGGCGCGCGGCGATCCACGCCACGGGGTTCCACCACTGAAGGGCCTTGAAGGTCTCCATCAGGAGGCGTTCGGCCGTGTGGCGGTGGGCGATGTGGCTCGCCTCGTGCATCAGCACGGCCTGCATCTCCTCGCCCGGCGTGCCCTCCCAGACGTAGACCGAGCGGAAGAACGAGAACGAGGCGATGCGCTCCCGTGTCCGCACGAGCTGCAGGTGTCCGTCACCCGTGACGGTGGCGCGGCGGCGCAGGCGGCGGATGCGCAGTGCCTCGCGGAGCATCGCCCCGGCAAGCGTCGCGGTCCCGAGCAGGCAGACGGCGATCAGCAGCGTGCGGGGCGTTATGAGGGGCTCGGCCGCGGGAAGCACCTCCGGCACGGGGGCCCATGCCGTGGCGGGGATGGGTGCGGTCGGCGCTGCGGTTACGGTGATGACCTCGCCCGGCCAGACGGGGATGCGCAGCAGCGGAATGAGCGCGGCGAGCGGCAGCAGTGCCGTGAGGTAGCGCCGGCACCAGCCGAAGCGCACACGGCGTTCGAGCAGCAGGGCGTAGGCCGCCAGGAGCGCGGCGCTGCAGGCGATGACCTCGGCAAGGTATGTCAGGAGCTCTTTCATGGTGCTGCGGGATTATTTGCCGGCCTGGCGCATGATCTCGAGAATCTCGTCCATCTCGCGGGCCGAGAGCTGCTCGTGGCGCGAGAAGAACGACACGAGCTGGACGAGCGAGCCGTCGAAGTAGGAGTCGAGCATCGTCGACATGATGCTGCGGGCGTACTCCTCCTTGCTCACGGCGGGCCAGTAGCGGTGGCTCTTGCCCTCGCTCGTGTGGCGGACGAAGCCCTTGTTTTCGAGAATCTTCAGGAAGGTGGCCACCGTTGTGTATTTCGGGTGCGGTTCCTCCGTCGAGGCGATGATGTCGTTGACGACGGCGTTGCCGAGCCGCCAGAGTATCTGCATGATCTCCTCCTCGCCGCGTGTCAGGGCCGTGGGTTGCTTTTCGTTCATGGTCGTATCTGTGCTGTGTGGTTTGTTGCGTATTTTCATGTCCGGGATGCCGCTCGCGCGGCCGGGCCGCCGCAGGGCGAGACCCGTTCCCGCAATGCAAGTATACTACTAATTTTTTAGTAAAACAAATTTTATACGAAAAAAATAGTAGAAAAGAGTTTCGGGGCTTCCGATCGGGCGGAAGGGGAGGGTGGCGGCGCTCGCCGCGTCGGTTTTTTCCCGAAGAGCGGGGCGGACGGTTGCAGGGGAAGAAAAAAATCGCTAAATTCGTCATGAAATGGCCCGCCGGGCTCGTGCGGCGGACATTTTGATGCTTTGCAGATTGTAAAACAGACAGATAAAACAGTTACCGATGAAAAAAACGATCCTACTTCTGCTCGCGGCGCTGACGGCTGCCGGAGCTTTTGCGGCCGCACCGCCGGCCCTTGTGCCGCAGCCGCGGCTTGCCGTCTGTGACGGGGGCGAAGGCCTGCAATTGGCCGACGGCGTGCGAATCTCCGTCCCGGCGAACAACGTCGTGCTGTTCCGTGTGGCGGAGCAGTTTGCACAGTGGATGGAGCGCGAAGCGGGGCTGCGGCTCGCCGTGGCGGAGAGCGACGGCCCGCTGCGCCTGACGCTCGACGAATCGCTCGGCGCCGAGGCCTACCGGCTTACGGTCGGGCCCGACGGCCTTCTGGTCGCGGGCGGCACGGAGGCCGGGGTCTTCTACGGCCTGCAGAGCCTGCGGCAGCTTGTCTCCCAGTACGGCACGGCGCTTCCGGCGCTGCGCATCGAGGACGAACCGACGTTCGCCTACCGCGGTACGATGCTCGACTGCTGCCGCCACTTCTTCACGGTCGACGAGGTCAAGACCTTCATCGACATCCTCGCCCTGCACAAGATCAACCGCTTCCACTGGCACCTGACCGATGACCAGGGGTGGCGCATCGAGATCCTCCGCTACCCCGAGCTGACGCGCGTCGGCGCGTGCCGCGCGGAGACGGTGCTCGGCAACAACTCGGCGGCCTACGACGGCAAGCCCTACGGCGGCTACTACACGCAGAGGCAGGTGCGCGACGTGGTGGCCTACGCCGCCGAGCGCTTCATCACCGTGGTGCCCGAGATCGAGATGCCGGGCCACGCCTCCGCGGCGCTGGCGTCCTATCCCTGGCTCGGGTGTGCCGGCGAGGGATACAAGGTGCAGACGCTGTGGGGCGTCTTCCCCGAGGTCTTCTGCGCCGGGCGCGACACGACCTTCGAGTTCATGGAGGGGGTGCTGGACGAGGTGATCGCGCTCTTCCCCTCGGAGTACATCCATGTCGGCGGCGACGAGTGCCCGAAGGAGAGCTGGAAGCGCTGTCCGGAGTGCCAGCGCCGCATCCGCGAGGAGGGGCTGCGCGACGAAAACGAGTTGCAGAGCTACTTCATTCACCGCATCGAGCGGTGGCTCAACGCCCACGGCCGCCGTCTGATCGGCTGGGACGAGATTCTCGAAGGGGGCATCTCGCAGAGCGCGACGATCATGTCGTGGCGCGGCGCCGCGGGCGGCATCGCCGCTGCCAAGGCCGGGAACCACGCCATCATGACCCCCAACACGCACTGCTACTTCGACTACTATCAGACGAAGGATCCGCGGCAGGAGCCGTGGGGCATCGGCGGCTACGTCTCCGTCGGGAAGGTCTATGCGCTGGACCCCTACGACCAGCTGACCGAGGCCGAGCGCCCCTTCATCCTCGGTGTGCAGGCCAACCTCTGGACCGAATACGTCGCCGGCATGGCGCATCTGCAGCACATGTTGCTGCCGCGCCTGGCGGCCCTCGCCGAGGTGGGCTGGGCCTGCGATCGGCGCGACATGGAGAGCTTCCGCGTGCGGCTCGGAGAGCTGCGCCGGCTCTATGAGCGGTGCGGCTACCGCTGTGCGCCCTACTTCTTCGACCGCACGGACGAATAATTCCGACAACTCGTGCAAAAAAACGCAAATTAGACCATCCGTATGAAACGTATCTCTCTTTTCGCTTTGCTGGCGTCCCTGTGCGCTCTCTTGTTCTGCTCCGCGTGCGGTGAGCGCCCCGTGGTGACCTCGCCCGACGGGCGCATCACCCTGAGTGTCGCCGCCGATGCCGACGGCCCGACATGGTCCGTCGAGGTCGACGGAGAGTCGCTGCTGCTCCCCTCGCGGCTGGGGGTTCGCACGCGCGAGGCGCTCATCGCCGGCACGCGGATCGCCTCCGTGCGTCACAGCTCCTTCGACGAGGAGTGGACGCAGCCCTGGGGCGAGAACAAACTCGTGCGCAACCACTGCAACGAGATGGCCGTCACGCTGCGCGGCGCCGGCGACGTGGCCCTCACGCTCCGCGCCCGGGCCTTCGACGACGGCGTGGCGTTCCGCTACGAGTGGAGCGTTGCGGGGTGCGACACCCTCGCGGTGACGGACGAGCTGACCGAGTTCCGCTTCGCCGACGAGCCCGGCACGCTGTCGTGGTCCATCCCGGGCAACTTCGAGACCTATGAGCTCCAGTACCGCGAGCTGCCCGTCGCGGAGGTCGCCGACGCCAACACCCCCTTCACGTTCCGCACGGCGGCGGGTCTCTACGGCTCGGTGCACGAGGCAGCTCTGTACGACTACCCCGAGATGGTGCTGCGGCGCGACTCGGCCGGGGTGCTGAAGGCCGACCTGGCGCCGCTGCCCGACGGCGTGAAGGCTTACGTCCCGGCGACGTTCACCACGCCGTGGCGCACGGTGCAGATCGGTAGCCGGGCCGTCGACCTCATCAATTCGGCGCTGATTCTCAACCTGAACGAACCCTCGAAGATCGCCGACACGTCGTGGATCACCCCGCAGAAGTATGTCGGCGTCTGGTGGGGCATGCACCTCGGCACGCAGGTCTGGACGATGGGGCCGCGCCACGGCGCCACGACGGCCAATGCCCTGCGGCACATCGACTTCGCGGCTGAAAACAACATCCAGGGCGTGCTGTTCGAGGGGTGGAACAAGGGCTGGGAGAACTGGGGCGGCAACCAGCATTTCGACTACGTCGAGCCCTATGCCGACTTCGATCTGGAGCGCATCGCCGCCTATGCCCGCGAGCGGGGTGTCGAGCTGTGGATGCACGCCGAGACGGGCGGCAACATCCCCGAATTCGAGCGGCAGATGGAGGCTGCCATGCAGCGCTACGCCGAGTTGGGCATCCGCACCCTCAAGACGGGTTACGCCGGGGGCTTCAAGGGGGGCTACCTCCACCATTCGCAGTACGGCGTGCAGCACTACCAGCGCGTTGTCGAGACGGCGGCCCGCTACGGCATCATGCTCGACGTGCACGAGCCGATCAAGGAGACCGGCATCCGCCGCACGTGGCCCAACATGATGACGCGCGAAGGGGCCCGCGGCATGGAGTGGAACGCCTGGTCGGAGGGCAACTCGGCCGAGTACCTCTGCACGCTGCCCTTCGTGCGGCTGTTGAGCGGTCCGATGGACTACACGCCGGGCATCTTCGACATCGACTACTCGCGGGCGAAGGCCGACAAGGGGCGCATCGAGTGGAACGGTCCCAACGGCGACTGCTGCATCAAGACGACGCTCGCGCGCCAGATCGCCAACTGGGTCATCATCTACTCGCCGCTGCAGATGGCCGCCGACCTGATCGAGAACTACGAGGGGCATCCGGCCTTCCGCTTTTTCCGCGACTTCGACGCCGACTGCGACTGGTCCGAGGCGCTGCAGGGCGAGATCGGCGACTATATCGTCGTGGCGCGCCGTGCGGGCGAGCGCTTCTTCCTCGGCGCCGGCACGAACGGCGAGGCACGCACGCTGACGCAGCCGCTCGGCTTCCTGCGTCCCGGCGTGCGCTACACGGCGACGATCTATGCCGATGCCGCCGACTCGGCCGCGAATCCCGAGGCCTACCGCATCGAGGAGCGCACGGTGACGGCGGCCGACACGCTCGAAATCGTCATGGCGGCGCGCGGCGGACAGGCCGTGACCTTCCTCCCGCAACACGAATAACGGCATGATACGGCGCGGAATCATCCTCTGGCTGGCGGCCCTCATATCCACCGCGGCGGCGGTGCAAGCCGGGGCCCGGACTCCTGCGGCGCACGGCCGCGAGCGGGTATCCGTGACGGAGAGTCGGGAGCGGGTGTCGGTGACGGCGGACCGGGAGCGGTTCGCTGCGGCGAGTGACGCGACCCCGATTGCTGCGGCGGAAGAGCGGGAGCGGACGCCCGCGGCCTGCGACGAGGGGTGGATCCTTCTGTCGCGCGACACCGCGGCGGCCTACTATCCGGTGGCGGTGGCCAACGGCGAGGTGGGCATGACCGTCGGGCGCGACCCCTTCGCGTTCGGTCCCGTCGTGCTGGGTGCCGCCTACGAGGCGGGCTCGCACGGTTCGGTGTGCCGCGTGCTGGAGGGGATCAATCCGCTCGGGCTGGAGCTCGAGGTCGATGGCCGCCGCGTGGAGGCGGCCGATGTCCGGAGCCGTGCGCAGTGGATCGACCTGCGGCGCGCCGTTCACACGACGCGCTTCGAGACGGAGCAGGTCACGGTGCAGTACGCCGTCCGGGCCCTGCGCAACATGCCCTGCGCGCTGATGGCGGAGGTCGAGGTGACGGCCGCGCACGACGTCGAACTGCGCCTGGTGAACCGCCACATGATCCCCGCGGACTTTGCCGACACCGTGCACTTCGCGCGCACGGTCTTCTGTGACGACGGCCGCCGGATCGTTGCCACCGGTTCGTCGGGCAGCTACAACGGCGGGTGCGACCACGTGGCCGCCTCGTCGACCTTTCTCTGCGAGGCTCCCTGCGTGCAGGTGCGGCCCGGCGAGATGTGCATCGCGCTGCGGCGGGGCGAGCGGGTGACGCTTGCCCTCGTGGGGACGGTCTGCACGACGGCGTCGTTCGCCGATCCGTGGAACGAGGCGGAACGGCAGGCGATTTACGCCGCCCGCGAGGGGCGTGCGGCGCTCGTTGCGGCGCACGAGCGCCTCTGGGCGGAGCTGTGGCGCGGCGACATTGTGATCGGGGGCGATCCCGGAGCGCAGCTGGACGTGCGCTTTGCCCTCTACAACCTCTACGGCTCGATCCGCGAGGGAAGCCGCCGCAGCATCCCGCCGATGGGCCTTTCGGCCCGCGGCGTCTACAACGGCCATATCTTCTGGGATGCCGAGCTGTGGATGTACCCGCCGCTGCTGGTGCTGCACCCCGAGCTGGCGCGCGGCATGCTCGACTACCGTGTCGACGGGCTGCCGGCCGCGCGACGCCGGGCCTATGTTCACGGCTACCGGGGTGCGATGTTCCCCTGGGAGGGGGACGACCGCGGCGAGGAGTGCACGCCGACCTTTGCCCTGACGGGGCCGCTCGAGCACCACGTGACGGCCGACGTGGCCATCGCCTGCTGGAACTACTACTGCGTGACGCACGATCTGTCGTGGCTGCGCCGCGAGGGGTGGCCGCTGCTGCGCGAGGTGGCCCGTTTCTGGTGCGACCGCGTGACGCCGAACGGCGACGGCAGCTACTCGATCCGCAACGTCATCGGTGCCAACGAATACGCCGTGGGCGTAACGGACAACGCTTTTACGAACGGGGCCGTGCGCCGGGCGCTGGAGTATGCCGCCGCCGCGGCCGAGCTGTGCGGCGAGGAGCCCGATTCCCTGTGGCGCCGGATCGCCGCGGGGCTGCGCATCCTGCGCTTCGACGACGGGGTGACGCGCGAGCATGCCGCCTATGCGGGCGAGCAGATCAAGCAGGCGGACGCCAACCTGCTGGGCTATCCGCTCGGGATCGTCACCGACCGCGAAACGCTGCTGCGCGACCTGGCCTACTACGAGCACCGCATCGACCCGCAGAACGGCCCCGCGATGAGCTATTCGGTCTTTGCCGTGCAGTATGCGCGGCTGGGGATGGCCGAGCGGGCCGCCGAGATGTTCCGCCGCGCCTACCGGCCCAACCTCCGGCCGCCCTTCGGGGCCTTCGCCGAGACGTCCACGAGCGGCAATCCCTACTTCATGACCGGGGCGGGCGGCCTGCTGCAGGCCGTGATGTTCGGCTTCGGCGGGCTGGAGATCACCCCCGACGGGGTGGTGCAGCTCGAGGAGGCCGTGCTGCCGCCCGGCTGGACGCGCCTCGAAATCCGCACGCCGCGCGGAACCTTTATTAAGGTGAAAAGTGAAAGGTAAAAGGTAAAAAGTAAAGATGCGGGGCGGGGCGGCAGGGATTTCGGGCCCCGGTGCCGGAAAACGGAAAGAGCAGGCTTCAGGGCCTGCTCTTTCGTGCTTCTTCGTTGTCCTTTTCGAGTTTCTCGTCCTCCTCCCACTCGAACCACGGGAAGTCGCGCTGCCCGCCGAGCGCGAAGCGCGTGTAGGTGATCGGCAGCCCCATGCGCAGGAACTGCTGTTCGTAGGCGGTCTTGACCGAGAGCACCTCGTCGGCGTAGCCCGAGCCGTAGATGTCGGGATTCGAAACCTCGCACGGCAGGCCGAAGTGGCGGATCACCTCGTTCGTGTAGCCGTAGAGGTGCTGCGAATCGGTCTTGAGGTTGATCCAGCCGTCCGGTTGCAGCAGCTGTGCGTAGTACTCCAGAAAGAGCGGCGAGGTGAGGCGCTTCTTGGCCCGGCGGCTCTTGAGCTGCGGGTCGGGAAAGGTGATCCACAGCTCGGCGACCTCGCCCTCGGCGAAGAGCGACGTGATGAACTCGATGCGCGTGCGCAGGAAGCCGACGTTCCGCATGCCGCGCTCGGTGGCGGTCTTCGCCCCGCGCCACATCCGCGCTCCCTTGATGTCGACGCCGATGTAGTTGCGCGACGGGTCGCGCTCGGCCAGCGCCACGGTATACTCGCCCTTGCCGCAGCCGAGCTCCAGTACAATGGGGTGGTCGTTATGGAAGAAGTCGCGCCCCCAGTGCCCCTTCAGGGGATGGTCGTGGCGGAACACCTCGTCGAAGTCGGGTTGCACGAAGCATGCGAAGGTCAGGTTCTCGCGGAATTTGCGGAGCTTGTCTTTGCCCATGTCAGTTCTGTTCGCTTGTTTTGATGTGGATGCCGACGGACTCGACCCCGCGGACGGGACGTGCCGGCGTGATGCGGATGCGGTAGTCGCCCGTGCGGCCGAAGCGCACGCGGCGGCGGTAGGGGATGACGGCCTCGGAGGCGAGGGCCGCCGTCCGGCGGTCGTGCCGCAGGGTCAGCAGGAAGGGCTCCCCGAAGCGCAGCGAGTCGGGCGTCAGGAGGGTGATGTGCACCGTCAGCGTATCCTCCCCGAAGCGGTCGTTGCAGCGCAGGAAGAGGTCGAGGTCGCGTCGTGCCAGCGTGTCGTCGTTTGCGATCGTGACCTCGGCCGCCTGCTGCCACGCCGCCGGGTCCGTATCCGCGGCAACCGACAGCCGCGGCGTGATGCAGCTGCCGCAGCATACGGCGGCAAGCAGCGGGAGAAGCAGCGCCGCCATGCGGCCGGTATGCCGCTGCCTATCCGGTTGCTGCCGCTTTTCGACCGCTTCTGCCGCGGGGGTGCCCTCCGACATGGACTGCTTCATCGCCGAGCGTCAGTTTTCGCCGTGCGAAGCCCCCGGATTGCCCCCTTCGCTGCGGGGGCCCTCACTGCGGTTGCTTTCGGATCGGGGCCCTTCGCTCCGGCTTCCTTCGCGGTTGTTTTCATCCCGGGGGCCGCCTTCGGCCGGGGTGTTGCCGTTGCCGCCGTTGCCCCGGCGGTTGCGGTTGTTGCGGCCGTGGCGGTTGCGGCCGCCTTCGCGGCTGGCATTTTCGTGTCCGTCGCCGTTGTGCTCGCCGCCGCCCTGCTCCGCCTCGCTGCGGGGCCGGTTGCCGGCGTTGCGGTTGTTACGGCCGCGGTGGTTGTTGCGCTCCTCCGCGCGGGGACTCTCCGCAGCGGCGTTTGCCGTACCCTCCGGCTGCCCGTTGCGAGGCTGTTCGCCGCGGGACTGCTCGTTGCGGGGTTGTTCGTTGCGGGGCTGCTCGTTGCGTTCGTTGCGGCGCTGCCGCTGCTCGGCGCGGGCTCCGCGCGGCTGTCCCTCGCGGCTGCCGTTTTCACCCTGCCGACGCCGGCCGTTCTCTCTTCCGGTCTCGTCCGAAGCGTTGCCGTTCGGCTGTGCTGCCTGCGTTCCGGCCCCCTGCTGCGGAGCCCGTTCGCCGCGGTTGCGATTGCGGCCGCCGCGCTTGCGGCGCCTGGCCTGGTCGAAGCGCGTGATGCTGTCCTCCTCGGAACGGTAGGTCGGCTCGTCGGCCGCCGGGCGGATGTCGTCGGCCTGTTGCAGCCGTTCGACGCGCACGCCCTGCCGGTTCTGCGCCAGAATCTCCTTCACGCGCCCGACGGGCAGCGTCGTGAGGTTCGACATCGTCTCCTTCGACGAGGAGAAGGTCATCGTGCCGGCGAGAATGTCGCTCTTGACGAGGAACCACTCGCCGTCGATCGTCTGCAGCGGTTCGCGCAGCCGCGGGAACTCCTTGCGGGCGTCGACGTAGGCGTCGTATTCGTACATCATGCAGCACTTGAGCTTCGAGCACTGCCCGGCGAGCTTCTGCGGGTTGAGCGAGATGTCCTGCACGCGGGCGGCACTCGTCGTGACGCTCGAGAAGCTCGACATCCACGACGCGCAGCACAACTCGCGGCCGCAGGCGCCCAGTCCGCCGATGCGTCCGGCCTCCTGGCGGGCGCCGATCTGCTTCATCTCGATGCGGATGTGGAAGCGCTCGGCGAAGACCTTGATCAGCTCGCGGAAGTCGACGCGCTCGTCGGCGATGTAGTAGAAGATCGCCTTGATCTTGTCGCCCTGGTACTCGACGTCGCCGATCTTCATGTTGAGCCCCATGTCGGCGGCGATCTGCCGCGAGGCGATCATCGTCTCGTGCTCGAGGGCGATGGCCTCCTGCCAGCGTTCGATGTCGTAGGGCTTGGCCTTGCGGTAGATCTTCCTGTATTCGCCGTTGTAGGGGTTGAAGCCCGTGCGGCGCATCTGCCGCGCCACCAGGTCGCCCGTCATCGAGACGATGCCGATGTCGTGTCCGGGCGACGCCTCCACGGCGACGATGTCGCCGACCTTGAGCGGCAGGTTGTTGACGTTCTGGTAGAACGAGCGCCGCGTGTTCTTGAAGCGCACCTCCACGATGTCGGTGGGTTCGTTGACGGGGTAGCCCTCGAGCCACGGCGTCTCGTGGAGCTTGAAGCAGCCGTCGCAAGGTCGGGCCTCGATCTCGTCGCCGCAGTCGCAGAAGGCGCAGCCGCGGCCGATTTCGGGTTTGCAACGGGTATGGTCGTATTGTTTTTCGTTATCCATCGGGGTATAATTTGCGTAAAGATACGAAAAAAAATTCAATTCGTGGCGTACAACCGCCGCACGCTGCGCCGGATGCGCAGAATCAGCAGCAGCGCCGCCATCGAGAGGCCGAACGAGAAGCCGAGGAAGAGCCCCGAGGGACCCATGCCGAGCGTGAAGCCGAAGAGGTAGCCCACGGGCAGGTTCAGCAGCCAGTAGGCGACGAAGGCGATTGGCATGATGACCCTGACGTCCTGAATGCCGCGCAGGATGCCGATCGAGACGTTCTGCAGTCCGTCGGAGAGCTGGTAGAGCGCCGCGAAGACGAGCAGCTGCGAGGTGATGGCGATCACCTCGGCGTTCGAGGTGAAGAGCGTCGGGATGAAGTGCCGCAGCGAGATGAAGACCAGCGCCGCAAAGGCGTTCCATGCCAGGACGAGGTGGATCGAGGCCCTGGCCGCGAGCGACAGCTCGCCGATGTTGCGCGCGCCGTAGCAGTGCGATACGCGGATCGTCGTGGCGGCGCCGATCGACATGACGATCATGAAGGCGCAGTTGCCCAGCGTCGTGGCGATCTGGTTGGCGCTCATGGCCACCTTTCCGAGCCATCCCATCATGATGCCCGTGCCGACGAAGGCCGACGACTCGAGAAACATCTGCAGCGAGATCGGCAGCCCCATGCGCAGCAGGTCGCGGACCGCCCGCCACGAGAAGGTGCGCGGCGAGAAGCCCGTCAGGTAGATGCGGTAGCGGTGCCGGCGGTAGAAGTAGGCGATCATGAGCACGGGGGCTAGGATGCGCGAGAGCAGCGTGCCGAGTCCGGCGCCCTCGGCGCCCATCTCCGTGAAACCGAGGTTGCCGTAGATAAAGACCCAGTTGAAGCCGATGTTGGCCAGGTTGGCGATGATCGTGACGACCATCTCGACCTTCGTGTTGCCCACGCCCTCGAGGAACTGCTTGAAGGCGAAGAAGAGCATGATGAAGGGCATGCTCAGGACAAGCATCCGGTAGTAGGGGATGGCCATGTCGACGACATCGACCGGCTGCCCCATGTGGTAGAGCAGCGGGATGGCGGCGTACTGCAGTGCGCCGATGGCGAGGCCCAGCACCGTGAAGAAGAGGATGCCGTTCTGAAGCAGCGTGGCCGAGCGGCGCCGGTCTCCCTGCGCGTAGAGCTCCCCGACGAGGGGCGTGAGGCCGAGGGCCACGCCGATCGCGGCGATGAAGAGGATGAAGAAGACCGATCCGCCGAACGATACGGCGGCCAGCGGCGTGGGGTCGTCGCCGCCGTAGCGGCCGACCATCAGGTTGTCGGCGAACTGCGTGAGGATCTGCCCCAGCTGCGTGAGCACGACGGGCAGGGCCAGCTTCAGGTTGGCCCGGTATTGCTCCTTGTATGTCGAAAATCTGTACATGGGAGCGCAAAGGTAAGAAATAATCTCTGAAAAGGGGCGCCGGCCGCCGTTTTGTGTCTCTTTTTCGGTCGGGGCCGCCGCAACGTGTCCGCAAACGAAGACGGGAAGAGTGCCTTTTCGCCTCTTCCCGTCCCTTTCCCTGCTTGTCGGCGGTCAGGCCACGCGCAGCCGGATGCCGCTGCCGCGGTCCGATTCGACGACGATTGTGTCGCCCTCGTGCAGCCGGCCGTCGACGATGAGCGTCGAGAGCGGCTCCTCGACCTGCTCGGTGAGGGTGCGCTTGAGCGCCCGCACGCCGTAGCGGGCCTCGAAGCCCATCGAGGCGAGGCGCCGGCGGGCCGTTCGGGTCACCCGGAGCCGGTAGCCCAGACGGAGCGTGCGCTCGAGCAGCGCGGCGAGCTCCAGGTCGACGATCCGTTCCGCGTCGCCGAGCGCCAGCGGCCGGAAAAGCACGATGTCGTCGATGCGGTTCAGAAACTCCGGGGAGAAGGTCCGCTCCAGCGCCCGGCGGTACTCCGCCGTCGGGGCCGTCGCGGCAGCCGTCTCCTTCGACGCCGTGTCGTAGCCGACCCGCACGGCGCGCTGTGCGGCGTCGCGCGACCCGACGTTCGAGGTCATGATGACGATCGTGTTGCGGAAGTCGACGCGGCGTCCCGTGCCGTCGGTCAGGTGCCCCTCGTCGAAGAGTTGCAGCAGCGTGTTGAAGACCTCGGGGTGGGCCTTCTCGATCTCGTCCAGAAGCACCACGGCATAGGGCTGCCGCCGCACGGCCTCGGTCAGCTGCCCGCCCTCGCCGTAGCCGACGTATCCCGGCGGCGAGCCGATCAGGCGGGCGACGTTGTGCTTTTCGGCGTATTCGCTCATGTCGAGGCGGATGAGTCCGCGCTCTCCGTCGAAGAGCCACTTCGACACCTCCTTCGCAAGCAGCGTCTTGCCCACGCCCGTGGGGCCGACGAAGAGGAAAACGCCGATCGGGCGGCCCTCCTCGCGCAGCCCGGCGCGGGCGCGGCGGATCGTGCCGGCGATGCGCTCGACGGCCTCGGACTGGCCCACGATGCGCCGGGCAAGGTGGTCGCGCAGCGTGCGCAGCCGGGCGCTCTCGCTCTCCGAGATGCGCTCGGCCGGGATGCCCGTCATGGCCGTGACGACGGCGCGGATGTCCGCTGCGGTGATCTGCGCCGGATGCTCCTCGCTCTGCCGCCGCCACGCCGTGCGGCGTTCGTCGAGCACCGCACGCAGGGCGCTTTCGCGCAGCCGCGCCGCGGCCGCCTGCTCGTAGACCAGCGCTTCGACGGCCTCGCGTCCGGCCTGTCGCGTCTGCGCCAGCTCCTGCTCGAGGCGGCGCAGCTCCTCCGGCTCGCGGGCCGTTGCGAGGTGCGCGCGGGCGCCTGCTTCGTCGAGCACGTCGATCGCCTTGTCGGGGAAGTGGCGGTCGGTGACGTAGCGTGCGGTGAGCTCCACGCAGGCGCTGAGCGCGTCGTCCGTGTAGCGGACCCGGTGGTGCGCCTCGTAGCGGGGGGCGATGTTGCGCAGGATGCGCAGCGTCTGCTCGGGGCTTGTCGGCTCGACCAGCACGCGCTGGAAGCGGCGCTCGAGGGCCGTGTCGCTCTCGATGTTGGCCCGGTATTCGGCGAGTGTCGTGGCGCCGATGGTCTGCAGCTCGCCGCGTGCGAGGACCGGCTTGAGGATGTTGGCCGCATCCATCGCGCCGGACGACTTGCCCGCACCGACCAGCGTGTGAATCTCGTCGATGAAGAGCAAAATCTCGCCCTCGCTGCGGACGACCTCCTGTACGACGGCCTTCAGCCGCTCCTCGAACTCGCCCTGGTACTTGGCACCCGCAATCAGGGCACCCATGTCGAGCGAGTAGATCACCTTCGACTTCAGGTTCTCGGGCACGTCGCCGTCGATGATACGGCGGGCGATGCCTTCGGCGATCGCCGTCTTGCCGACACCGGCCTCACCGACGAGGATCGGGTTGTTCTTCGTGCGCCGCGAAAGGATCTGCAGCACGCGGCGGATCTCCTCGTCACGGCCGATCACCGGATCGAGTTTGCCCGACCGTGCCTGCTCGTTGAGGTTGATGGCGTACTTGCCCAATGCGTCGAACTCCTGCGAGGCGGTCTGCGAGTCGACCGTCGCACCCTGACGGAAGGTGCGGATGGCCTCGACGAGCTCCTTCTCGGTGGCGCAGTGGCGCTTGAGCAGATCGGCCGCCTGCCCGCGCTCGGCCACGAGGGCCAGCAGCAGGTGCTCGACCGACGCATACTTGTCGCCGAAGGTCTTGGTGAAGTCTACGGCGCGCTGGATCAGGCGCGAGCTCTCCTGTGCGAAGAACTGCTCGCCATTGCCGCCCTCGACGCGGGGCAGCTGGCCGACGGCGCGCTGCACCTCGTCGCGCAGGCCGCGGACGTTGACGCCGACACGCCCCAACAGGAAGGTCGAGAGCGAATCGTCATCGCGGATCAGCACGCTCAGAATGTGGAGCGGTTCGACAGCCTGCTGTCCGCGCTCCCGCGCAAGGGTCAGCGCTGCCTGCAACGCCTCCTGCGCCTTGATGGTTAATGTGTTGATGTTCATATCCGTGTTGTTTGTCGTTTGTTCGTGTTTCGACCCCAACAGGAGCAAAAGGCCTGCCACACCTGCAATCCGGACATTCCGGCACAAACATGTCACATATTGTCATAAATTGTCACACCACAACTGACACGCCGCGCCAAAAAGGCAGAAAAAAGGGGAGCCGAAGCTCCCCGTACCCGCTGCGGGCACCGCGCCAACGCGCCGTCCGGCACAAACGCCGCGGACAGCCCGACCCCTGCGGATCGGATCAGTTGCCGCGGTAGGTCGAGTAGCCGTTCGCCGACATGGCGATCGGAATGTGGTAATGGCCCTCACCCTCGATACGGAAGGTCACCTCCACATAGGGATAGATCGAGCGGAGCCCCTGCGCCGCGAAGTAGGGATCGGTCTCGAAGTGCAGCCTGTAGAGACCGTCGTTCGCCCCCGGCGCACCGTGGGGCAGCAGGTCGGCGATCCGGCCGTTGGCATCCGTGCGCCGCTCGGCCACGACGCGCCAGCTGCCGTCGGGCTCCTGCACACGGAGCGTCACCGCCACACCGGGCGCCGGCGCGCCCTGCGAGAGGTCCAGCATGTGGGTGCTCAACTGAAAGGTGCCGGGCTCGCGGGCCTCCGCCCTTCCGACAAGGAGCAAAGCCAGGAGCACAAGGACTCCGGTCATCATCCGTTTTTTCATGATACGAATCGTTTGAAGGTTCGACAATCGGAGAACCGCACCCCGGCCGGTTCCGTGCGTGCAACGTCCCGGACGGCATCGGTTCCCCGCGCTAAAATAGGCATAAAATCCATACGGGCAGCCTCCGGCGACAAAAAACCGCTCCGAGCAGCCGTTCCGCCCCCGCCTGTCCCCGCCCGCTCACGCCACGGGTCCTACCGTCCACCGGTACCGCCCGATGCAGCCCATTGCCACGCCGCAAATTGGTCCGATGCTGCCGATTCGTTCCGCCGAAAGGGTCGAAAGTTTGGTGAAGTCGGCCATTTTGTCCATCTTTGGCCCGACCTCAAATCTCGACACGATGGAACGCACGAAACGAACGTCACACGGAACGGATTCCCTGTATTCCGGCCTGAAATACCTCTGGGCACGCATCAAGCGCCGTTACCTCATCTGCATGAAGGATCCCGTGGCACTGACGCGACTGCTCTACCGGATGACCTTCGGGCACGATCCCGATCTGGAAACACCCCGGACCTACAACGAAAAGGTGCTGTGGCTGAAGCTCTTTACGGATACCTCGTTGTGGACGCTGCTGGCCGACAAGTACCGTGTGCGCGAATACGTGCGGCAACGGGCCGGGAGGGGAGAGGAACAGCTGCTCAACGAGTTGTACGCCGTCTGGGATTCCGCCGCGGAGATCGACCTCGATTCGTTGCGGAACAGCGACGGAGAGCGCCCCTCGTCCGTCGTACTCAAGACCAACAACGGCTGCGGCGACGTGCTGATCGTCCGTGACATCGACACGGCGGATCTTTCGGCCATCCGTCGGAAGATGCACCGGGCCCTGCACCGCCGGTTCGGACGCAAGACGGCCGAATACCACTACCTCGCCATCCGGCCCTGCATCCTTGCCGAACGGCTTCTCCCGGGCGACCCGATCCACGGCGGAGCCCCCGTCGACTACAAGTTCTACTGCTTTGGCGGAGTACCGCGCTACTGTCTGGTCTGCTACGACAGGCGACGGGCCGGCGACGTCAAGACGGGACTCTATGACGCCCGCACGTGGGAAGACCTGGGACATTATGTCACGGGACACTACTATGACCCCGCACAACGCACGTTCCCGCGCCCCCGTTCGCTCAAAAGGATGCTGCGCATTGCCGCCCGGCTCTCGGCAGGTTTCCCGACCGTGCGCGTCGACTTTTACGAGATCGACGGCGCACCGATCTTCGGCGAGATGACCTTCACCTCGGCAGCGGGTCTCGATACGGGTTTCACAGAGGAGTTTCAGCACATCATGGGCCGGCAGGTCGAGCTGCCGGGCGGGAAGGCGCGATAAGGGGCCCAATTCGGTCATATTCCGCTTTTTTCTGTTCATTTTTTCGTTTTTCCTGACAAAATGGATATCTTTGCAGCGTCAGAACGATTCCACCACCGGGAACAGGGACACGAACCCGTGTTCCACCGCCCACGCCACCGAAAAGTGACCTGAAAAATACAGGACGGAAAGACGACCGGCATCCTCACCGGGACCTTCGCAGCGACGGGTCCGGCAAGGCGCCGCAGCCGACACGACCGGCACCGCGTGGAACCGAAAACGGACCCGGAATAACACGCTCACATGGATCTATCATCTACTCTCCGCGCCTGGCTGAGCCACGAATGGCTCGTTCTGCGCAAAGCCTGCTGCCGATACACCAACAACCGGGAAAAACTCCTCCGCCTGCGCTACAAGGAGAAGTTCGGCCACGAACCCGATCTGGAGCACCCGCAGACGCTCAACGAAAAGGTCATGTGGCTCATGCTGCACGAGGAAGACCCGCGCTGGTCGCAGCTGGCCGACAAGTACCGCGTGCGCGAATATGTCAAGCAGTGCGGACTGGGACACATGCTCAATGAGCTCTACGCCGTATGGCATTCGGCCGAGGAGATCGACCTCGACGATCCGCGCCTGCCCGAAAGTTTCGTCATGAAGCCCAACAACGGCTACGGCGACATCGTGCTGGTCCGCGACCGGAAGACGGCCAACCGGAAGGCAATCCTGCGCAGGATGTCCGACTCGATGCGCCACCGCTTCGGCCGCAAGAGCGGCGAGTGGCACTACCGCGCCATCAAGCCCTGCGTCATCGCCGAGCGGCTGCTGCCCGCCGACCCCACCTTCGGCAGCACGCTGGTCAACTACAAGTTCTACTGCTTCGACGGAAAACCCCGCTACTGCCAGGTCTGCTACGAACGCACAACCCCGAGCCACGCCAAGAAGGAGCTCTACGACGCGCGCACGTGGGAGGACCTCGGGCGCTACGTCCGTCACATGGGCGATGCCCCCGTCCGCCAGCGCATTCCGCGTCCCGAGTCGCTCGACGAGATGCTCAAGGCGGCCGAGCGCCTCTCCGCCGGATTCCGCATGGTGCGCGTGGACTTCTACGAGGTCGAAGGCCGGCCCGTCTTCGGGGAGATGACCTTCACACCAGCCGCCGGCACCAGCATGAACTTCACCGACGAGTTCCAGCACATCCTGGGCGACTGCCTGCCGCTGCCCGAGTGCCGGAGCGCGCAGAAACACGGAAAGGCCGCTTTTCCCTCAATTTTTAACCTGCTGTTTTTAGTTTTTAATTTTGAATTCGGTATCTTTGCGCTACTATGAGTGAATTCATCGTCAGCGCACGAAAATACCGTCCCGCCACGTTCCGTTCGGTCGTCGGGCAGAAGCACATCACTTCGACCCTGCAAAACGCCATCGAACGCGGACAGCTGGCACATGCCTATCTCTTCTGCGGGCCCCGCGGCGTGGGAAAGACCACCTGCGCCCGCATATTCGCCAAGGCGATCAACTGCCTGCATCCGCACGGCGCCGAGGCGTGCAACGAGTGCGAGTCGTGCCGTTCGTTCAACGAGGGACGCTCGCTGAACATCCACGAGCTCGACGCCGCGTCGAACAACTCCGTGGAGGATATCCGCACGCTCATCGAGCAGGTGCGCATCATCCCGCAGGTGGGCCGCTACTCGGTCTTCATCATCGACGAGGTCCACATGCTCTCGGCCGCGGCCTTCAACGCCTTCCTCAAGACGCTCGAAGAGCCCCCCGCACACGCCATCTTCATCCTCGCGACGACCGAGAAGCACAAGATCATCCCGACGATCCTCTCGCGCTGCCAGATCTACGACTTCAACCGCATCCGTGTGGAGGATGCCGTCGACTACCTGCGCTACATCGCCTCGCAGGAGGGCATCACGTCCGACGAGGAGTCGCTGAACCTCATCGCACAGAAGGCCGACGGCGGCATGCGCGATGCGCTGTCGATGTTCGACAAGGCCGTCTCGTTCTGCGGCACGTCGCTCGACTACCGCCACGTCGCCCAGACGCTCAACGTGCTGGACTACGACACCTACTTCGGCATCACCGACCGGCTCCTTGCGGGCAACTACGTCGAGGCGCTGGTCGTCTTCGACGAGGTACTCTCGAAGGGCTTCTCGGGGCAGACCTTCATGGCGGGGCTCAACCGCCACATGCGCGACCTGCTGATGGCCAAGCGTCCCGAGACGCTGCGGCTGATCGAGATGACCGGCACGCTGCTCGAACGATACCGCGCGCAGGCGGAGGCCTGCGAGGTCGGGTTTCTGTTCGGCGCAATCTCGATCCTGACGGAACTCGACGCAAAGATACGGCAATCGTCCAACCAACGGTTGCTCGTCGAGCTGGGCCTGATGAAGATCTCCGGGCTCGGCCAAAAAAAAAATGAGGGTCTGACCTCCTCCGCGGAGTATCCGCTCCCGGAGCTGACGCCCCGCCCGGCCGTCCCCGCGACGGCGCCGCAAGGCGCTCCGGCCCCCACCGCAACACCCCGGCCCGCCGCCCCGACGGCAACTCCGCCAACGGCAGGCCCGGCCACTCCGACGACTGCGGAAGCCGCGAAGGCCCCGGCCGCTCCGGCTGCGGAAGCCGCGTCCCCGGCAGCCCCGACGCAGGAACCGACAACGGCACAAACAGCGGCCCCTGCAACGGAGCTTTCCGCCGCAGCGACAGGTCCGGCAACGGGAGCAACAACAAAGGCTGCGACGGGCGTTGCAACGGGAACAACCGCAACGGGAACGGCCCGCCGGCCGGCAACCGCCCGCCGGCCGCTTGTCTCGGGGACGTCGCTTTCGGCGATGATCGCCGCGGCGGGAGCTCCGGAAAGCGACCCGGCCGAAGCCGAAAAGGCCGTCACAGCGGCACCGGTGATCGACCCCGCCAGTGCCGAGAAGCTCGAGGCGGCCCGCGACCGCATTCTGCAGCTCATCCGCGAGCGGCGTCCGCGCTTCGTCGCGGCCTTCGAGCTGATGACCGTTCGCGGCAACACCCTCTCGGTGAGCGTTCCGACAACAGAGCTGCGCGACGAGATACTCCGCAGCCACACCGCGATGCTGACGCGCATCGCCCGACTGGCCGGCATCGAAGGGGCGCTCAAACTGGAGGTGACCGTCAACGAACAGGTGCGGGCCACGCGCCCGATCCGGCTCGAGGACCGGGTGAAATACCTCACGGAGAAGAATCCGCTCGTGGCGGAGCTCCGCAAGGCCCTCGACCTGGAGGTGGAATAACAACACGAAAAACAACAAGAAGCACATAATGGCAACCAAGAATTTCATCGAAGAACTCGAATGGCGCGGCATGATCCACACGATCATGCCCGGCGCAAAGGAACAGCTCGAAAAGGAGATGACGACGGCCTACCTGGGCATCGACCCCACGGCCGACTCGCTGCACATCGGCCACCTGGTGGGCGTAATGATTCTCAAGCACTTCCAGCTGTGCGGACACCGCCCGCTGGCCCTCGTGGGCGGTGCTACGGGCATGATCGGCGACCCCTCGGGCAAGTCGCAGGAGCGCAACCTGCTCGACGAAGAGACGCTGCGCCACAACCAGGAGGCGATCAAGCGGCAGCTGGCCAAGCTGCTCGACTTCGACTCCGACGCCCCGAACGCCGCACGGCTGGTGAACAACTACGACTGGATGAAGGACTTTACGTTCCTGGACTTCATCCGCGACATCGGCAAGTGCATCACGGTCAACTACATGATGGCCAAGGATTCGGTCAAGAAGCGCTTCAACGGCGAGGGCGACGGCATGTCGTTCACGGAGTTCACCTACCAGCTCGTACAGGGCTACGACTTCCTGCACCTCTACGAGACGATGAACTGCAAGATCCAGCTGGGCGGCGCCGACCAGTGGGGCAACATCACCACCGGCACGGAGCTCATCCGCCGCAAGCTGGGCCCCGAGGCCGAGGCCTACGCCATCACCTGCCCGCTCATCACGAAGGCCGACGGTACGAAGTTCGGCAAGACCGAGAGCGGCAACGTCTGGCTCGACCCGCGCTACACGTCGCCCTACAGGTTCTACCAGTTCTGGCTCAACGTCAGCGACGAGGATGCCAAGCGCTACATCAAGATCTTCACGCTGCTCGACCGCGAGACGATCGAGGGGCTCATCGCCGAGCACGAGGCGGCACCGCACCTGCGCATCCTTCAGAAGCGGCTGGCCGAGGAGATCACCACGATGATCCACTCGCGCGAGGAGTACGAGAAGGCCGTCGAGGCGTCGGCCATCCTCTTCGGCGGCGCAACGTCGGAGGCGCTGCGGCACCTCGACGAGCAGACACTGCTGCAGGTCTTCGAGGGGGTGCCGCAGTTCCGCATCGCCCGCACCGAACTGGAGGGCGCCGGCGTGCCGTTCGTCGAGCTGTGCGCCGGACTCACGCAGGTCTTCCCCTCGAAGGGCGAGTGCCGCAAGCTGGTGCAGGGCGGCGGCGTGTCGCTCAACAAGGAGAAGGTCACGGACGCGATGCGCGCGGTGACCGACGCGGAGCTCATCGCCGGCAAGTACCTGCTCGTGCAGCGCGGCAAGAAGAATTACTACCTCGTGATCGCCGAATAGCATGGAGTACCGCATCGTATTGGACAGCATGGAGTTCCGGGCGCTGCACGGCTGCTACGAACTCGAGCGCAAGGTGGGCAACCGCTTCCGGGTCGACCTGGAGCTCACGACCGAGCTGGGCGACGTGGCCGCGGAGGACAGCGTCGAAAAGGCCGTCAACTACCTGGAGGTCTACGGCGTCGTGCGCGAGCAGATGGCCGTCACGCAGCGCACGATCGAGCGCGTGGCCATGAACATCATCGAGGCGCTCTACGACCGCTTCCCCGCCATCCGGCACGTAAAATGCACGGTGGCCAAACTGGCGCCGCCGCTCGGAGGCAAGCTCCGGAGCGTCCGCGTCATCCTCGAGAAATAGACAACGGCGGGCGGATGCCCACAGGGACATCCGCCCGTTTTCACATCAAAACCGAACCGTTATGCATCACCACTCGCACACACGCGCCACACTGGGCGGCAAGATGAGCGCCGTGCTGGTCGCCGCGGGCAGCTCCGTGGGGCTGGGCAACATCTGGCGCTTCCCCTACGTCGCCGGCGACAACGGCGGCGGCGCCTTCCTCGTGATCTACATCCTCTGCGTCGTGCTGCTGGGGCTGCCGCTCATGATCGCGGAGTTCACCGTGGGCCGCGCCTCGCACCGCAATGCCGTGGGGGCCTATCAGGCGCTCGACCGCCGCTGGAGCTTCCTGGGCTACAACGGCGTCATCGCGGCCTTCCTGATCCTGGGCTTCTACTTCGTGGTCTCGGGCTGGACGGCCGAGTACATGGTCCACTCGCTGACGGGCGACCTCGCCCGCTACACCACCGCCGAGGAGTACGGCAGCGTCTACGAAAACTTCATCCGCAATCCGTGGCGGCCGCTCCTCTACACGTCGCTCTTCGTGCTGGCCACGCACTTCATCATCGAGCTGGGCGTGCAGAAGGGCATCGAACGCTCGGCCAAGCTGCTCATGCCGCTGCTCTTCATCATTCTGATCGCCCTGTCGATCCATTCGCTGCTCATGCCGGGCGGCGGCGAGGGGCTGCGCTTCTTCTTCCGTCCCGACTTCTCGAAGGTCACACCGCAGACCTTCCTCGTGGCGCTGGGTCAAGCCTTCTTCTCGCTCTCAATCGGCATCGGCACGATGGTCACCTACGCCTCCTACTTCAAGCCGGAGACCAACCTGCGCCACACGGCGCTCAACGTCACGATCCTCGACACGCTCGTCGCCGTGCTGGCCGGCGTGGTGATCTTCCCGGCGGTCTTCAGCGTCGGCATCGCCCCCACGTCGGGGCCCTCGCTGGTCTTCATCACGCTGCCGAGCATCTTCAACGGCATGCCGTTGAGCATGGTCTGGTCGTCGGTCTTCTTCCTGCTGCTGGTCGTTGCGGCGCTCACCTCGACAATCTCGCTGCACGAGGTCGTCACGGCCTACCTGCACGAGGAGTGGCACATGAGCCGCCGCGCCGCCGCCTGGGCCACGACACTCGCGACGCTGGCGCTGGCCGCCGTGGCATCGCTCTCGCTCGGCACGCTCGACGGCTGGACGATCTGCGGGCTGACGCTCTTCGACTCGCTCGACTACCTCACTGCCAACATCCTGCTGCCCGTGGGCATCAGCTTCTACACCTTCCAGACCCTGTCCTACTCCATCGACGTCTACCGCCGGGATGTGAAGGCGGAGCGCAATATCATCGACTTCGGTGCCTACGTGGTCATGTTCCCGCAGCTCATCGCCGGCCCCATCGTCAAATACCGCGATGTCTCCAGCCAGCTGCACGTATACCGGCACCGCTACAGCCTGCAGCAGATCGAAGAGGGCATGACCCTGTTCACCTTCGGCCTTGCCAAAAAGGTGATTTTGGCGGATTCCATTGCGGCGCTCTGGCAGGATATCATCGGAACGGGCGGCATTGGGCTGGCGAACGCTTCCCTGCCGCTGGCATGGCTGGGCATTATTGCGTACTCTTTGCAGCTGTACTTTGACTTTGCGGGTTACTCGGAGATGAGCAACGGCCTGAGCCTGATGATGGGCTTTGAATGCCCGGCGAACTTTAACCTGCCGTACATTTCAGGCAGTATTACCGAATTCTGGCGGCGGTGGCACATCAGCCTTTCCGGCTGGTTCCGGGATTACATTTATATCCCGCTGGGCGGCAACCGCTGCAGTGCCGGGCGCCAGATGCTGAACATGCTGGCCGTCTGGGCGCTGACCGGCATCTGGCATGGTGCGAATTGGAACTTTATCTGCTGGGGCCTTTACTATTTCGTGCTGCTTGTCATCGAAAAGAACTTTTTGATGAAGTACCTGAAAAAAGGCAAGGTCTGGCCGCACATTTACACATTGTTCCTGGTGGTACTGGGCTGGGGGCTGTTCACCTGCAACGCCCCCGGTGCACCGCTGGGGCTGCTGCTCAGCCGGTTGTTCATCCCGCAGGGCGGCGTTTCGGCGCTGTATTTCCTGCGCAATTATGCGGTGCTGCTGGTTGTGTGCTGTGTTTGCTCCACCCAACTGCCGGGGCGGTTCTGGCAGTGGTGCAAAGGCAAAGCCCCGCTACGGGCAGCGCTTTGCGGCGTCTGCTTTGTTCTGTGCACGGCGTATGTGGTAGCAGCAACGGGTTCCACCGCACTGTATGCAAACTTTTAAGGGAAGGGATGGCTTTATGGAAAAATATGTTTACCGCAGATCCGACCGTCATCTGCCGCCAGCTTCCCTGATTGTTTTTGCCGCCTTGCTGTGCGGGTTTGCACTGGTCAACCTGTTCTGGCCCAAGCGCGAGAACTCGGAGCTGGAAAACCGCAAACTGGCGCAAATGCCAGTGTTCAGCGTAAAAACTTTGCTGAACGGCAAATGGCAGGATGATTTTTCCACCTATCTGCAGGACCAGGTTGCCCTGCGCGATGGGTGGATCAACCTGGAAAGCGCCGTCAATGCCCTCGCGTTTGGCAAAACGGAGGAAAGCGGCATCCTAAACGGCAAAGATGGCTGGATGTTCACCAAGCTGTTTACCGTCAGTACGGATACTGAGAAGCAGCTGGGGAAAAATATCAGTGCCGTCACAAACTTTGCCCAGCGCTACCCCGGCCGGGTCACTTTTTTGCTGGCACCTTCGGCCAGCGATATCTACCCGGAAATGCTGCCGGCCAATGCCCCCATGGTGGACGAAGATGCCATGCTGGATGACATTTTTTCCCAAGTGCAGGCCAGCGGGGCGGATGTGATCGATATGCGCGACGATTACCGCGCCAATAAGGATCAGTATCTGTACTTTAAGACCGACCACCACTGGACACCGGATGGTGCTTACCGCGCTTACCAGCAGTTCTGCACGCTGAAAAATCTGACGCCGTTTGACTGCAATGTCTATACCAAAATTACCGTCCCCGATTTTTACGGCACGCATTATTCTGCTACGCGGCGCTGGAATGCACAGGCGGACAGTTTCAGCTATTATGATCTGCCCAACCAGATGACGGTTTATAAAGTAAACGGCGAAGCAGATTATGAACCGGTGAAAACCGAGGGCCTGATGAACCTTGCCAAGCTGGATACTCGTGACAAGTATGGAGCTTTTTTGGATGGCAACAACGGTTATTCGGTGATTGAGGGCAACGGGACGGGCAGCATCCTGGTGG
>OHMX01000253.1_pt1 | contig 29387 bp, 26 predicted proteins | sample 1569471 | NCBI WGS metagenome assembly OHMX01 (sample SAMEA3879547, study PRJEB24766) | human gut metagenome | biome: human-associated habitat; feature: feces | place: USA | collected 1985/1987
GCGACCTCGCGCGAGGTCGACACCCTCTCCCAGGCCCTCGAAGGCGCCGACGTGTTCCTCGGCCTGTCCGTAGCCGACGTGCTGACGGCCGACATGGTCAAGAGCATGGCCGCAAACCCCATAGTGTTCGCCCTCGCCAACCCCAATCCCGAGATACGCTACGAAGTCGCGATTGGGGCCCGTCCCGACATCATCTTCGCCACCGGACGCTCCGACTACCCCAACCAGGTGAACAACCTGCTCGGTTTCCCCTACATCTTCAGAGGAGCGCTCGACGTTCGCGCGACCAAGATCAACGACGCGATGAAGATAGCCGCCGTAAAAGCGCTCGCCGCGCTGACCAAGGAGCCGGTGCCCGACATCGTCGCCGCAGCATACAATGACAACAACATCTCCTTCGGCCGCGAATACCTGATTCCCAAGGCCCTCGACCCGCGCCTGATCACCCGTATCTCGATGGCCGTGGCCAAGGCCGCCATCGACTCCGGAGTGGCCCGCAGGACAATCACCGACTGGGACGCCTACAGCCACCAACTCGAGAACAGGATGGGAAGGGACGACAAGCTGATGCGCTCCATTCGCTCGATGGCCCGCACCGCCACGCCGCGCCGCCTCGTGTTCAGCGAAGGCGAGAGCCTCAACTCCATCAAGGCAGCCATCCACCTGCTCACCGACGGGGCCGCGACCCCCATACTCGTGGGCAGCCGCGAGAAAGTGCACGCCATCCTGCACGAGCACAACCTGAGCCTCGACGACTGCTACATACTCGACTTCCGCAGCGACGCCGAGAAGGAGCGCCGCAGACGCTACGCCGAGCTCCTCTACTCCAAGATGAGCCGCCGTGGAATCAACCGCGACGAGGCCGACAAGTGCATGCTCCAGCGCAACTGGTTCACCATGATGATGATAGCCTCCGGCGATGCCGACACTTCCCTGCTCGGCTACGGGCACAACTACATCGAGGCCCTGGACACTGTGCGCCAGGTCTTCGGACTTCCCGCCGAACGCCAGCTCGCCACGATGAGGATAGTCACGACCAAGCACGGCCCCATGTTCTTCGCCGACACGGCCGTTAACCCGTCACCCAACGCCGACGACCTCGTGCAAATCGCCCTCATGAGCGCCAAGACCGTGCGCCGCTTCGGAATAGAACCGGTGATAGCGATGCTCTCGTCGTCCAATTTCGGAACCGACAACGGAACACGCTCGATAAAGGTTGCCAAGGCCGTGGAGATCCTGCACGAGAAATATCCCGACATCCTGGTGGACGGAGAAATGAAGGCCAACATAGCCCTGGACCGCGAGACAAGGGCGCGGCTCTACCCCTTCAACAAGCTCGGCGACCGCGAAGTAAACACCTTCATCTTCCCCAACCTCGCCGCCGCGAACATCTCCTACAAGCTGGTGGAGATGCTCGGAGGAGCCGAAGTCAACGGCCCCATCCTGATGGGGCTGGATCAGTCGAACGTCCATCTCGTGCCTGAGAACGCCAGCGTCCGCTCGCTGATCAACCTCGGCATGATAGCGGCGGCCGAGACCATTCCGATGAAATAAAGCAAAAAACCAATAACCGCAAAAAAAATGAAATTAATCCACATCTTTGCCGGACTGGCCATCGCCGCAGCACCGCTTGCGGCCCAGGTTCCGGTCTACCTCGATGAGAGCAAGCCCATCGAGGAGCGCGTCGAGGACGCACTGAGCCGGATGACCCTCGAGGAGAAGGTCGCCGTGATTCACGCCCAGTCCAAGTTCAGCTCAAGGGGTGTGCCCCGTCTCGGCATCCCCGACATCTGGACGACGGACGGCCCCCACGGCATACGCGCCGAAGTTCTCTGGGACGAATGGGACCAGGCGGGCTGGACCAATGACTCCTGCGTTGCCTATCCCGCACTCACCTGCCTCGCCGCCACATGGAACGAGGACATGTCCCTGCTCTACGGCAAGAGCATAGGAGAGGAGGCGCGCTACCGCAACAAGGCCGTGCTGCTCGGCCCCGGAGTGAACATCTACCGCACCCCGCTCAACGGACGCAACTTCGAGTACATGGGAGAGGACCCCTATCTAGCCGCGACCATGGTAGTCCCCTACATCCAGGGAGTGCAGTCCAACGGAGTGGCAGCCTGCGTGAAGCACTTCGCCCTCAACAACCATGAGGTCAACCGCTACAACACCAACGTGATAGTCGACGACCGCACGCTCTACGAAATCTACCTGCCCGCATTCAAGGCGGCAGCCCAGGAAGGCGGCGCATGGGCCATCATGGGCTCCTACAACCTCTACAAGGACCAGCACTGCTGCCACAACGAATACCTTCTCAACGACATCCTGCGCGGAGAATGGGGATTCGACGGAGTGGTCATCTCCGACTGGGGCGGCACGCATGACACAGACCAGGCCATCCACAACGGTCTCGACATGGAGTTCGGCTCCTGGACCGACGGACTCAGCGAAGGCGCGAGCAACGCATATGACAACTACTATCTCGCACTGCCCTATCTCAAGAAGATACGCAGCGGCGAGATCGGCACAGAGGAGCTTGACGCCAAGGTGCGCAACGTCCTCAGGCTCGCCTTCCGCACCGTGATGGACAGGAACCGCCCTCTCGGCAGCCTCTGCTCGGACGCCCATTATGCAGCTGCCAGGCAGATTGCAGGCGAGGGCATAGTCCTGCTGAAGAACGATGCTGACGTGCTCCCCATGAAGGTGGAGAAGGGCGCCAAGATACTCGTCGTAGGCGAGAATGCCATCAAGATGATGACCGTGGGAGGAGGAAGCTCATCCCTGAAGGTACAGCGCGAAATCTCACCCCTCGAAGGCATACGCGAACGCTTCGGTGACATAGCCGAGGTGGTCTATGAAAGAGGCTACGTAGGAGATGTCGGAGGCGAATACAACGGAGTCACCACCGGACAGGACCTCAGCGAAAGCCGTTCGGCCGAACAGCTTATAGCTGACGCCGTAGCCCAGGCCAAGGACGCCGACTACGTGATATTCATAGGCGGACTCAACAAGAGCAATCAGCAGGACTGCGAGGGCGCCGACCGCACCCAGCTCGGACTTCCCTACGGACAGGACGAGGTCATCAGGGCCCTGGCTGCCGCAAACGAGAAGCTCGTGGTGGTCAACATCTCCGGCAACGCCGTGGCTATGCCCTGGGTTGAGGAAGTTCCTTCAATCCTCCAGGCATGGTATATAGGCTCCGAGGCCGGACACGCCATCGCCGACGTGCTCTCAGGAGACGTGAACCCTTCAGGCAAGCTGCCCTTCACCTTCCCCGAGAAGCTTGAGGACGTACCCGCACACATCTACGGAGAATACACCGGAATCGCGTCAGCCGACACCGTGGACATCGAGTACAAGGACGGCATCTACGTGGGCTACAGATGGGCTGACTCCCAGAAGAAGACCAAGCCTCTGTTCGCCTTCGGACACGGCCTCAGCTACACCAGCTTCGAATATGGCGAGCCGACCATCGACAAGAAGGAGATGAACGCCGACGGCAGCGTGACCGTAAGCGTCACCGTGACCAACACCGGCGACCGCGAGGGCAAGGAAATCGTACAGATGTATGTAGGCGACCGCAAGTCATCGCTGCCCCGCCCCGTCAAGGAGCTCAAGGGCTTCGAGAAGGTCAGCCTGGCACCCGGAGAGAGCACGACTGTCAGCTTCACCGTCGACAGGGACGACCTCACGTTCTTCGACCCCGAGAAGCATGAGTGGGTTGCAGAGCCCGGCAAGTTCGACGTCTATGTCGCAGCCGCAGCCGATGACGTGCGCGGAAAGGTGACATTCGAACTCAAATAGATAGAGAGATTAATTGATAACCGAGTCTGCTAGAACAGACGGTTCAGACGAAAGGAAGGCCGAGACTTTGAAATCCCGGCCTTCCTTTTTGAATTTCCGGCAGTCTGCGCCATTTACATGCCTGACGGCGGGAGATGGCGGCGTCGTTATTCGCCCTCGCCCGACTCTTCCGAATCAGGCTCGTCCTTCCGCTTGACTATCACCTTGTCGATACGGGCTCCGTCCATGTCCACGACCTCGAACGAGAAATCCTTCCAGACCGTCTTCTCCCCGGCCACGGGCACATGCTCGAGCTCGTCGAGAATCAGTCCGCCCACAGTGTTGTATTCTGAATCGGAGTCCTCGTCGGAATCGTCGATGTCGAAGAACATCTTGAAATCGTACATCGAGCACTGTCCGTCCACGAGCCATCCGTCGTTGTCATGGCGGGCTATGATGTCGGGCTCCTTCTGATGGTCGTCGTTGACTATGCCCACAAGAGCCTCCATTATGTCCTTCAGCGTGATGATGCCGGAGCATGAGCCGTATTCGTCGCATACGAGCGCCCGGCTTATCTTCTTCTGCTTCATCTGCTCGAGAACGGCGTAGACGCTCATGTTCTCATGGAAATAGACGGGTTCGCGTATAAGCTTCTCCAGGCTGAAACCGGGCTTCCCTATGCTGAGCACGTAGTCCTTGAGCGAGAGCACTCCCACCACATGGTCAAGGTCGCCGTCGGTAACGGGATAGGCCTCGAAGAGGTTCTCCTCTATGGTGTCGCGAATCTCCCCCTCGTCCATCTCCTTGTCGAGCCAGACTATGTCGCTCCTGAGGGTCATTATGGTGTTGACCTTGAGGTCGCCCAGGGCGAACACTCGCTCCACTATGTCCTGTTCGACAGGGGAAACTTCCCCTTCGTCGGTACCCTCCTGGATTATCGACTTGATCTCCTCCTCGGTGACCTTCGACTCCTGGCCCTTGATTCCGAGTATCTTTATCACGAGCCCCGTGCTCTTGGCAAGCAGCCACACGAAAGGAGAGACTATGGCGGAAATCACCTTCATCGGGCCGGCGACGGCCTTGGAGACGCGTTCTGACGCGCTCAGCGCTATCCTCTTGGGCACCAGCTCACCGAAGACTATGGTGAGATAGGTCACCAGCACGACTATGATTCCCTGTGAAATCGCGGACGCCAGCCCCGCGGAAATGCCCGTCTTCACGAGCAGTTCGGAGAATGCGGCCGCTATCTTGTTGCCGGAGAATATACCGGTCAGGATTCCGATGAGCGTGATGCCTATCTGCACGGCTGACAGGAACCTGTCCGGATCCGAAGCCAGCTTGAGCGCCGTCTTCGCGCGCTTGCTGCCCTTGTCGGCCTCCGCCTGGAGATTGGACTTGCGCGCCGAGACTACCGCCATCTCCGACATGGAGAATATTCCGTTCAGCAGAATCAGGAAAAGAATTATGAAGATTTCGCTCATATAATCCGGGATTTAAGTTCAGACATTGGGGTTACATGAGACTTTCCGGACAGCGTCACCGAGTCATCCGGCGCCCCGTCCGCTTCCTGCACCATTGCGGTACAGCCGTTTGAGTTTTCTTCCATATATTGTTTTATAGGTTCAGTCTGCGAATTTATACATATTTTTTCCAATATACAATTTGTCGCCCGGCATGCAGGAGAATCCGCTAATTTCACTAAATTTGCCGACATGAAAATCAGAAACATCCTATTGGGCATGGCCGCCGCATTCATGCTGGCGTCATGCAGCACCAAGACAGAAACCGAACCGGTTTGCCGGAGCGCCAAGGCGGAGCAGGTAAGGAGCACCGCAGTCCTCTTCGACGCCATGGCGATACAGCCGGAAATATCCGACGAGCTGGTCAGAAGCACCTGCGAGATAGCGGGCTACGATGACTTCTCCGAGCTCCTTCCGCTCGGAGGCGCCGACGAGGAGCGGATGGTCGGTGAGGCCAGAGGAGAAGCCCTGGCGGCATTCTTCAGCGGCATAGCCAGGAACCCCGATTTCGCGGGCACCCTCGACGCGGCGGCGGAGAGCCTGCTGGGCACCGCCGACGGACTGTCCAGCATGACCGTACTGCTCGACTATTCGGGCTATGCCTCGCTGAGCGGCTATCTTGACGCGCTCGCGCGCAATCCGGAAGCGGTGGCGCAGCTCGAAAGCTACCGCGACAAATATCTCGGCATACCCGCCGAATGAACCCGGTGACGGAGCCTCCGCGGCTCCGTTTTCCGTCTATACGCAGGCGTCGTAGCGGCCGTCGTCATCCGGATAGTCGTCCTCGTCCTCCTCTTCCGCTTCTGCGGCTGCCTTCTCCTGCGCCTCCAGCATGGGGATGAAATACTGCTCCATCTCACGGGCGAACATGGTCAGCCTTCCGGCACGGTAGATCTTGACCGCCTCTTCGAGCAGGACGTCGGAATCGCAGTGCACACTGTTGATCACACACTGGTCCATGAAGTTCCTGTCTTCTTCTTTCCTCCCGTCGCAAAGCATTCCGTACATTCTCTCATAACCCGTCGCGTCGCCGAAGATCGCCGCCCTCGAGTACCAGGTAAACGCCATGTCATAATCCTGCTTCAGTCCAAGATCGCCGTCGCGGTACAGGTCACCGAGAGTAACCGCACCTTCAGTGCAGCCCATTCCGTAGATCTTCTCCAGGCAGTCCATGTAATTCTCCCTCTCCTCCTCGAAATCAGGGGAAGAAGGGTCTTCCGGCCTGAAATAGCGGTTCCTGACATTCAGGCAGGACACAGCGCGCCTGCTTACACCCGTTTCAAGAATATCGGAGAAGACCTTGACGTCCGCGATGTGCCCGTCCGCGTCGCATCCGGCAGCCACTGCATAATACATCCATGACTCCAGCACTCCGTTCTCCGCGGCATACTTGAAATCCGCCACGGCTTCCGCACCCGGCTTCATATGATATCCGGCCAGTCCGCGCAACTGACGGAACTCCGGAATATCCGGTTCCTGCAAAATGGCGGCATTTACCATCCTGAGCGCCCCTTCAAGGTCCTCCTCTATGATACGGCAACCGGATATCATCTTCCGGACAGTCTTCATGACCGCCGACATTGAGCCTTCATCGATTCCTTTCCGGAGATAATCCTTGGCCTTCCCGTAATCGACATAACCGAAGTCGCCGTAGTAGTACAGGTCGGACAATTCGGCATAGGCGTCGGGACAGCCGGCCTCCGCCGCCTTCCTGAAACACTTGCCGGCGGTTTCCACCCAGTCATAATCGGGACGGCGCGCCACAAGGCAGCGGCCGTATGCGTACAGCCCGTGGACGCTTCCGGCATCCGCCTCCTTCTTCAGCATCTCAACCGTCTCGTCCCGCAGCAGGCGGATATTGCTTCTCGCATAGAACAGCCTGTAGAATATCCTTTTCGCTGTCAGATCCATGTCCGTGCCGTCGTCTCTCCTGACGAGGAAATTATAGACCACGGAATCGAAGGAGCCGCGAAGGAACATCCCGTTGAAATCGTCATTCCTGACGTATGAGGGAGCGGACAGATGGAGCATCACGTCCCTTGTCCGGAGATTGCCGGCCGGAGTGCTGGACAGCGTCACGGCGTAGAAGTCGTCGCAGCGCATGGAAAACTTTTCACCAAGATACGAAACTTCGATGGTATCGCCGTCGTACCAGTCGACCATCGGGGCTGCATCCTCCAGCGGCCAGTCCGGCAGCGGATGCCCCTGCACGATGGCATCGGCGTCGAGTTCAATCTCTTTCTGGATAGAGGAATTGTCGGGATCACCGTCATAACGGTTCACGATGAAAATCGAGCATTCTTTTGACATGTATGGATAGTTTTGATCAAGTCTAAATATATGGATTTAAAATCAAAAAAACCACTTGCGGACAATGAAAACGGGACGCGCCGAAAGTAGCCGTCCGGGCTCCGTTCCCATCTATACGTAGGCATCGAAGCGGCCGTCGTCATCCGGATAGTCGTCCTCGTCCTCCTCTTCCGCTTCTGCGGCTGCCTTCTCCTGCGCCTCCAGCATGGGGATGAAATACTGCTCCATCTCACGGGCGAACATGGTCAGCCTTCCGGCACGGTAGATGTCCACGGCGTCCTTCAGCAGCGAGTCCGAACCGCAGAAGACCCCGCGTATGGCGCATCCGTCCATGAAATCCTGATTCTCTTTCACCAGCCCGTCGCGCAGCATGCCGTAGAGTTTCTCGTAACCCTCCGGATCGCCCAGGAGCGCTGCCCGGGAATACCAGGACCAGGCCTTGCCGCAATCAGCCGCAATCTCCAGCCGCCCTTCGAGATACAGGTCCCCGAGCGCCACGGCCGCCATGTTGCAGCCCATCCCGGCCGATTTCTCCAGACCCTCGAGATAATCCCGCCGCCTTTCGCGGAAATACGGATGCGAAGGGTCGGGCTCGTTCGTGAAGACCTTCACGAACAGGCAGGCCGCAGAACGCCTGCCGGCGCCCTTCTCGATTATCCTGTCGTACGCGCGGCGGTCGGTTATTTCATACTCGTCGTCGCAGCCGACTGCCATCGCCAGGTCGACCCAGGCATCTATCACTCCGTTCTCCGCAGCATATTCGAAGTCCTCCCTGCCCTTGGCGGGTCCCTCCAGCTCCACTGTCGCGCAGCCGCGCAGATACTGCCACATCGGATCCCCGGGATATGCCTTTATGGCTTCGCGCAGCATCTCCAGGGCCGCCTTGGGATTCTTGCCCATGATGCGGTCGCCGTATATCAGCGTCCTTATCGTTCTCCTCGCGGCAAATACGGAGCCGCCGTCCAGCGCCTTCTGCATATAGTCCCGCGACTTGCCGTAGTCCACATGGCCGAGGTCTCCGTAGTACCAGGCGTCCGACAGGCCGACGTACGCGTCGCTCAACCCCGCATCCGCCGCCTTTCTGAAGCACTCCACCGAAGTCTCTCCCCAGTCCGGGCCGGGCCGGAGGACGCAGAGGCAGCGTCCGTATGCGAACAGTCCGTACCAGCTCCCGCTTTCGGCTGCGCTCCTGACCAGTTCCAGGCTCTCGCGTCCCAGCAGATGGATGTTACAGCCCAGCCAGAACACGCGCAGGAAGATGTTGAGCGCTGCCAGGTCTTCATCGGAGCCGCTGATGTCACGGCTCAGGAAGTTATATATGATGGCGTCGAACGAGCCCCGGCGGAACATGCCCTCGAAGTCATCGTTCCTTACGTATGCAAGGGCGGCCAGACGGAACTCGACATCCCTTGTCTGGCGGACCATGGGGTTCTCGACCTCTGCGCTCAACAGGGTCAGGTACCTGTCGCCCGCGCGCATGGAAAAGCTGCGGCCGAGAAACGAGAGCTCGACGGTCTCGCCGTCGTACCAGTCGACCATGGGTTTCTCCCCGTTCACCGGCCAGCCCGGCAACGGCCTACCCTGCACTATGTCGGCGGCGTCGACTTTGATTTCCTTTTCTACTGATGAGCTTGTGGAACCGAGGTCGCTGAAACGGCTCACAAATCGGATTTCACATTCTTTGGACATGGCTTTCGGGTCTTTGTCTGTCTGCAATATAGCGATTTCGATGCAAAAGCGCTATATTTATGACATGAAAGCAAGAACATTCCTCACGGCGGCCGCGCTTGCGCTCTGCTGCACCTTCGCCGCTTCAGCCCAGACCGACTCCACCTTCTTCATCGACGGCTCCATGGGCCGCCTGTCCACCCGCCTCCAGCTCCCCGAACTGCAGGAAGGCGAAAAATGCCCCGTCGTGGTCATCTGCCACGGCTTCATGGGCAACAAGAACGAACCCCTGCTCTCCGCTATCGCCGACAACCTCGTCGAGCTCGGAATAGGAGCGATACGCTGCGACTTCAACGGCCACGGCCGGAGCGAGGGCGAATTCGTGGACATGACGGTGCTCAACGAGATAGACGACGCGCTCGCAGTGATCGACTATGTGCGCAGGATGCCGCAGACCGACGGCATCTCCATACTCGGGCATTCCCAGGGCGGAGTCGTGGCCGCGATGACTGCCGGACAGCTCGGCAGTGCGGTGCTGAAGAGCGCGGTGCTGATGGCCCCTGCGGCAGTTCTGCGCGACGACGCCCTGCGCGGAAGCACAATGGGTGCGACCTACGACCCCTGGCATGCCCCGGAATATGTCGACATCTTCGGCAACAGGCTCGGCCGCGACTATATCCAGACCGCCCTCAGCCTGCCAATCTACGAGACCGCCGCGAAATACGACGGCCCCGTGCTCGTGCTCCATGGCATGGCCGACAAGGTCGTTCCCTACACCTACGGCGAAAGGTTCGGCCGGGAGATGCCCCGCTGCACGGTCCAGCTGCTGCCCGGCGATGACCACGGCTTCACCGCAGACATGACCGGCGCCGCCGAGATGGCTGCAGACTGGCTGGCGTCCACGCTGCTCAAATAGGTTCGCCATGATCAAGATCTACGGTATGCCCAGCTGCCCCGACTGCAGCTTCGTCGAGCGGCAGGCCGAGGGGCGCGAGGGCTATGAAGTCATCGACATAGGCTCGCACGTGCGCCTCCTCAAGGAGTTCCTGCGCCTGCGCGACAGCAGCCCCGTCTTCGACGACGCCCGGCGCCACGGCCGCGCCGGCATCCCCTGCTTCGTGCTGGAGGACGGCCGGGTCACGCTGGTCCCGGAGGAAGCGGGGCTGAAGTCCCGCGACGCCGCTCCCGACAGCTTCGGTCGCGGTTCCGTTCCGGCAGATTTGCAATCACCTGTTCTGCCAGATTTGAAATCTGGCAGTTCTGGCCCCGCCCCGTCAGATTATCAATCCGGCAGTTCCTGCAGCCTCGACGGAAATGGCTGCTGAAAAAGCCGATGAAATTCTTTTCTTATAGGAAATAAAATTGTACATTAGTGCGCGAATAAGAACTTATAAGTATGAATATCATCACAAGGGAATACTACGCCGATAAGATTGACCATTGGCTCGGAAGACAGCAGATTCTTGTTCTAACTGGCCAAAGAAGAGTCGGAAAAAGCTGCATACTGAAAGATTTCACGAATCGGCATGCAAAAGATGACTCTTCGAACATCATATATGTCAATAAGGAAAAAAGTCAGTTCGACCATATCAGGACATATTCTGATCTGAACGAATATATCGGAAGCCGCTTTCTTAAAGACAAGCATAACTACATCCTTATAGATGAAATTCAGGAGATACAGGAATGGGAGAAAACCGTCAGAAGTTACAGGATGGAAGAGAATGCCGACATAATCGTGACAGGCAGCAATTCCAGGATGCTCTCAGGGGACTTGAGCACCCTGATAGGCGGAAGATATCAGGAAATCCCCGTACAGTCTCTGACTTATAACGAATTCCTCCTGTTCCATAAGCTTGAAGACACTGATAACTCGCTTTGGTCATATCTTAACTACGGAGGCCTGCCGGGACTTATTCAAACCGGCATTGACGACGAGGATATGATATCAGAGTATCTTACCGGCGTGTTCAATACGATCATGTTGAAAGATATCATCGAAAGACATAGCATAAGGAATATCGTATTTCTCAATAATCTTATCCGCTACTTCGCCGATTCCGTAGGCAAATTGAGCTCTATAGGAAACATTTGCAGCTATCTTAAAAATCAAGGGCATGACGTATCGACAAAAACCGTGTCCTCGTATCTGAACTATTTCGCAGAGGCTTATCTGATATACCCGGTCCACAGGTTTGACCTGCATGGGAAGAAGATACTGGAGTCAAATGACAAATTGTATTTCGGAGATATCGGTCTAAGGAACATCATCGCCGGAGGAGAACGGAATTCCGACATTGAGAAAGTAATAGAAAATGCCGTGTATCTGCACCTTGTCAATCTTGGATATAAAGTGGCCGTCGGTCAGTTGCGTGCCGGGGAGGTGGATTTTGTCTGCGTCAAGACCAATGACAGAAGGTATGTCCAGGTCGCATATATTGTCGCCGACGAGAAAACGGAGGCTCGCGAGTTCGGTCGATTGAAAAACATAAATGACAATTATCCGAAATACGTAATTTCAATGACGCCTCTTGTCAAAAGGAGCGACCATGAAGGCATAATACATCTCGGACTGAGGGAGTTCCTGAAAAACGGCTTCGGCAATTGATCGGAAGGGGCGAAAGCATTTCAGGCACATTTACTGGCACTTGGAATCATGATAAAGACCATGACTGCTAACCAGAAGATGGCCGAACTGTTCCAGCGCAACAAGTCCACCATTTCAAGGCAGATCTTCTATGTCTTTGAATCCGGGGAGCAGAAACCGATTCATCTGTTGCTTTTTTTGCAACAACTGCCGCAGACGATAAAACTATAATGTGGCATACCACAACCTCGATGTAATCATCAGTGCCGGCTACAGGGTCAATTCCCATCGTGGCGTCCAGTTCCGCATCCAGGCCACACAAGTACTGCGCGAGTACCTAGTCAAAGGATTTGCCATGAACGACGGATCTACTGAAGAGGGCCGGCGGCGGCAGAAGTCATCTACAGCAAGGCCGATGCGGACAAGGATTTTATGTGGCTGACATCATGGACCGGAGCATTACTGAAACGGACGGATGCCGGGATTGCCAAGAATTACCTCTCTCCCGATGAATTTGACACCCTGAGCCGTATCGTCAGCCTATACCTTGATTCTGCTGAGCTTCAGGCCAAGTCGCAGTGGAGATCCACTTTTTAGAGAGTTTTGAAAAGGAAGTCAAACATCTGAAAAATAAGTGGCCCGTCCGAAAAGAGCGCGCAACAGTTATGTCCCCACCCACCACCACTCCCTCCGTTCTGCCAAATTTGCAATCTGGCAGTTCCTGCAGCCTCGACTGAAAAGGCTGCTGAAAACGAATGAAGCCCGGACGCTCCGGACTTCATTCATTTGAACACGTATGCCAGAAGGGCAAGAACGGCCACGAAGACAAGGCTCGAAACATACCTTATCGTCCTGTTCCTGTCGGCTGATTTTTTATCCTGTTGTTCCATATTTTCAAATATACGGAGAAGCCGAGAGGAATGCAAATCAAACTTGTTTGAATTTCATTGCCGGAGCGCAGCAGTATCAATTTCCGTTTTTTCCTTGGGCAAGACACCATGGAAGAGTCTGAAATAAATCCCGGTCAGACAGAGGCATAGCTCATAATACGCATGCCATCCGACACCATCAGGAGGTGCGGCGAAGAACCTGTACGCGACATCTTTCGGAAAACCATTGGCCGACAACCATTTACACTTGAACCTTACGCACAAGTCCGCCTACGGGAAGCGACTTGTGCGCGGAGCCGTTCCGAAGATCACCGCTCCAGCCACCTGGAAAGCCGATTCGGCCGAATCCTCCGCTCACAAGTTTTTCGGACTCTCACCAAAGCATGCGTCAATATGACAATTTTCCGAAATATTTGAGTTCAATGACGCCGCATGCCAAAAGAAGCACATTCCGCGCAAGATTCAACGAAAAATTCGTCAAATCTTGCATAATTTTGCATAAATTCCTATAATTGCACTGAACCAACAGAAACGCCAGCGCCATGCTTATTCGATTTGTCGCTTCAAACTTCCTCTCGCTCGGCAAGGAATGCGAATTCAACATGCTTGCGGCTCCGCTGAAAAGCCACACCGACCATGTATACTACAATCAGACAAAACGCCTGAAGGTATTAAAGGGCGCGGCCATCTACGGAGCTAACGGCGCAGGCAAATCGAATATCGTCAAAGCAATCTATTTTTTGAGAGACACCATCCTGGCAGGAAGCATTCCCCCGGAAATTTCCCAGTACAAATACAAACTCGATGAAACGATTTCCGGGAAGCCGACAATATTTGACATTGAATATGAATGGAACAAGAAGTTCTATGCTTATCATCTTGAAATCCTGAACGACATAATTTCCGAGGAGGGACTGTATGAGTTGGGCTTTCAGAATGACGACAAAATTCTGTTCGAAAGAAAGCTCAATTTCCAGACAAATAAGATCAATGTATCCATAGGAGAGAAGAAATTCCCCGACAGCCGCACGAAGATGCTGGCCAGCCTCCTGTCCGAAAACATTCTCGACAACACCAAGCTGTTGTTGAGCAACCATTCCATGCTCAACGACTCCAAGATTTCCAATGCCTTCTCCTGGTTCAGGAATGGTATTGTCATCCTGTTCCCCAACTCGACATACAGCGCCATCGCAAAGCCGTTGAGCGACTCCGAAGAATTCAACCGATTCGCCAACAGCATCATAACCACTCTGGACACAGGTGTCGCCCAACTCGGAGTCGAAACCATTCCTTTCGACAAATTCTTCCGGGAAGAGAACTCCGCCTACAAAAGACAACTGGCCGCCAAACTGGATGCCGGGAAGACTGACATTCCCGTCCCCATGAAAAACGGCCTCACCCTTGTCGCTTCCGTTGACGGAAATGGCGGGCACATCATAAAGAAGCCAGTCACATATCATCAGAACGCACGACGCGAAAATGTGACTTTCGAGATTTTCGAAGAGTCAGACGGCACCCGCCGGCTGCTGGACATCATCCCGGCCATCGACTTATACCTCAAAGGTGCGACCGTGGTCATAGACGAAGTGAACGAAAGTCTGCACCCGTCTCTGCTGAAGACCATCATGGCAAAAATAATGGGCAGCAGCCCCGCCGAAGGCGGCCAGTTCATCGTCACCACCCACGAAAGCAATCTGCTGGACTACGACTTGTTCCGGCAGGACGAAATATGGTTCGTCGAGAAAAACAACGGCTCAACAGAAATCTACCCCCTGACTGACTTCAAGCCCAGGGCCGACCTTCAGTTGGAGAAAGGATATCTGATGGGCCGATTCGGAGCGATTCCGTTCCTTGCAAACCTAAAGGACTTAAACTGGAAACAAGATGGGAAGAATTAAGAGGGGCTACGTCCGCGAAATCCCGGACGACGAACTGAAAAGAGATTACCGCCTGTTCGCAATTGACACAGGCGCAATGACCATAACTAAATTATTTAAAAGCAATGCTCAACTTAATGGACTCGTCAACACTTATCGAACATTCAAATTATATTAAAGTTGCAAACGTAAGATCCGGACTTCCATGGAAAACAAGAGCCTCCTTGTCATGTAGGAGGTACATCTTGATGAAAACATCCTCGCTATTTTCAGCATTCTGTATGGCTTCATCAAATGCAGCATACATATCGTTCTTTACTTGATCTAAAGAATTACCCTGGAGAAAACTACGGAAGCCTGATAATGCACAATTGACGAAAACGCTCTCATCCCCAGAAAACATAAAATCATCTTTATATCCAGTAAACATTTCAATACCAATTCTGCGCAACTCTGGCATCAAGCACAAGCCACAACGACATGATATAGCATACAAACCTTTTCCCTTTAATGCATAGTTAGTAGTTCGAATAGAAATTACTTCATCGCCATTCTCATTTACAATAGAATCAGGAGATCCATGCGCAGCAAAGATGCAAAAAGAGTGTGAGGACATTGCGTCCATAATATTCTGCTCTGTGAATCCCTCCCCCGTCTTACTCGTGATAGGAATCCTTAAATCAAAACATATCTGTCTAGCTTCATCCGCACAGCCTTGGAAAAAACTGCAGGCCGCGTCATCAGGTCGCGAATTAAAAGCGACCAAAACGTTATTCATTTCCTTTCTTATTTAGCTGATAAATGTAAAACTCGTTGATCATTTGCTCAAATAAGCGGCCTATGTCTGTCTGAAGTCTGAGTTCATACAGAATCTGCTCCCAAGTATACGTTTTTCCTGAAACTTGCTTGAAAGCAATCCTATTCTGATCTTCTGGATGACGAATCAACCAACGTTCAAGAACGCAGTCAAAACGAGAGCTCCAATATTTCATTATCTTATTAATCAACTTACATGCATCCTCAACACTACCGTTATTCCTATCATAAAACCATATAAAATCCTCATTGATCATAGTAACGATATCAAGACCATCTATCTGCCGCAGATTGTTGGCAGACATCATCACTATGTACAGGAGGGATGTCTTTTTTCGTATAGCTTTCAAAATATCAATTCCTTGACGCGAATAACCGTCAAACTTACAATCCACGAAAGCGATAAGTTGACTATTCAAGTTGTCCATGATAAACTTTAACCCCTTATCGGGATCTGTAAAAACGGAAATTTCGGCATCGTTGATCTTCTTTCCAATAGCCCGAACAAATGCATCCAAAATACCATCATGCATATTGTCATCTATAAATACAAGTTTAAAATGCATACGTTCTTATCTTTTAAATGGTAAATCGACTCTTATTGTAGTGCCAACATCTCCAAACTCACTATCTATAATAAAAACTTTCCCTTTCAAGGATTCAACTCTTGTTTTTACAATATATAACCCTATTCCTGCGCCACCTTCCCACTCTGTAGTTGTATTGTATATACCAAAAACCCAAATACGTTTCTCTTTTGGGATACCATTTCCGGTATCAGAAAAATCTATCTGGATTTTATCTTGATCGACTCTGACAACACACTTAATAATCTTTTTAACTGCATGCTTTACCGCTTTTATAGAATTATCAATCAAATTGTTAAAGATATCTCTAAAAAAGACTTTGTTCGTATTCTCAAGAATTATATTGTCTGGCACAAATATTTCAGGCTCTATCCCATGTTCTGCAAATACAGAAGTATAGCTCCCAAATATTTCCTTTATAGCACGCGAAAAATTAACCTCTTCCAAAAGTACATTTGCCTGAGAATAGCTCAGCATGTAATCAATCACTTTATTAAGAGATTTGAATTCTTCATACATCTCATGAGCATACTTCCGGAATATGTGCTCCTCAGATTGGTCAGGAAAGAATAAATTGAAATACTCTACCTTATCTCGGATTTTATTAAGTGTAGTTCGCACTGCATGAGTAATATGAATAGCATATTCTTGCATGGACATAATGCTAAGATAGATGTTCTCTTTCCTAGTAAATTCTTCCTGAGAGTGTTGTTGTGCAGTCATAGCCCGCTTGACAGCAACGCCGGTCTTTCTAGCTTGTTCGATAGCAGGAGAAAGATGCTTTTTCAATTCAGGATTCTGTTGCGAGATAGTTTCGATCGTAGAAATGAATGACTGGATGCTGTCACCAGCATTTTCCAATGCGCTGTCATTCTCTTTCTTTTTCTTTTCTCGCGAAAAAACCTTAAATTTCTGTATTGCGTCAAGCTGGAGGATAATAAAATCCTTCAAATCTCGGTATGCCTGGTTATCCACAAAATCTTGACGATTTGTTGCATCAATTATCGCCGGATTACCATCACGCGTGATATCCACAATGCCTATAACTTCACGAGTACTAACGCGACTGAAGATATCCTGCCACAAGCGCTTATCAATTCCAAGGATATCTCGTTTCTTATCAGAGTCCTCTTCGTTCTCAGCGAACGGAGTAGTTATAATCCCATCTCTATATATTTTAATCCCATCTATCTGATTGTTAGGAAAATCTCGGCGATATTTTTTCCTAGCATTTTCATCAAAATAGAAAAGACGCATCTTGATGCCGCCAAACGACTTTTTGGGGATAGATATAATTGAAATCTCCCCTGATTCCTCGTTAAAAACTGCTGACCCCTGACTTTGGTCATCAAAATCAAGGTTAAAACTCAACGAGGCAACGTTAACATCAGTAAAATCACGAGTCGCTTTTTGGTCAATACCATACTGATCTGCTTTCACATAAACATCGAAGGGATACTTCAATGATGCGTATGGAGATACAATCTTTGCAACCTCCGACATGAAACGTCGGATATCTGCCTTCGTCCATTCATCGCGGACATTTGAAATAATCAGTTTTGTTCCTGTTTCCGAGAAATCGTCAGCTTCGGTATAAAAGTACTTATTCTCAATATCTGTAAACAAGACAAGCCCGTCCTCATTGTCTCCCCCTCTATAATAATCAGCCCAGTTTATTTCAACATTTAGCCATTGACTTTCGCCAACTTTTTTGGTTACTATTCTGACTTTGTCTCCAATTTTATCGACCGCAAAACGGCCTATGCCTTTCTCTCCAACACACCTCCGGCAAAATGGCGCTGGAGAAATCGGATTCTTCTTCTTACTGGATGTTCCTATCACCATCCATTTATCACGTATATCCGCAAAAGACATCCCGTAACCATCATCGGAGATTGTTATCAATGAACCGCTTTCACCGGCTCCCACATTATCAAATTTGACAATAACATTTTGAGCATTCGCATCATAGCAATTCTTCACAAGTTCAAACAAGGCCGTAATACGATCGGTAATAAGCTCCCGACCAATCAGTCTGAATGTGCTCACATCGAACCGCCACTTTAATGATTGGTACTCAGACATTATAAGTGTCTTTAATATTTTGTTTTATACTCAATCCTATAATTTCCCCCAATTTTGGAGGCACCGCATTACCTATGTAACGAGCCGCTTTCGTTATAGAAACCCGGGCCTCGTCTTCGAAGAATTTAAATGAATCAGGGAATGTCTGAAAACGAGCAGCCTCTCTTGGAGTAATAGCTCTATCTTGCACCGGATGTCCGAAACGACCATTCCCATAACCAGTACATTCTGTAGTCATTGTCGGAGCCGGAGCTTCCCAACGCATCCGGCCATAGACACTCCCGAAACTTCTCCCACTTTCTGTTTTATGACAGGATAGTCGCAAATCATCAGGCCAGTCTCGCCAACTACCGCCATATGGAGTTGACTTAATTCTTTCCACATTTAACGGAGAAAGCACTATTGAACGATGAAGAGGATCATTCGGGCAACTCTTTCCTGAACAGATCTCAGGCAAATCCCTAATTACATCTCCAACTGTCAAGTATGATTCTTTTGTATGAGTTGGCGGGAGCAATGATATCTTGGAATTCTTTGATGCCAGCAAAACAAGACGTTTTCTAGTCTGCGGGATTCCGTAATCTGGACAGAACACTACCGTCCAGAACACATGATATTTTTCTTTTTCTAGCACATACAAGAAATCCGGGAAAACAGGCTTTAACTTAAAATTAATTATCTGAGAAACATTCTCCATTGTCACATAGTCCGGTGAGACATCTTTAACCAACCTAGCAAACTCATACAAAAGATCATACTTATTCGGATCTTTGATTTTTTTGTGAGAATATGAAGAAAAAGGCTGGCAAGGAGCACAACCGGCTAATACTCGAATTGAGTCATGAGAATATAGAGCCTTAACGTCATCGCCTGAAACATCTTTAATGTTTTTATGAAAAAACGGGGCTCCGATATTATATTCGTATGCAAATCTACAGGTAGGATCCAAATCAAACCCACCTTTGATCTTGAATCCTTGTGACTTCAACCCAAGACTCAGGCCACCGATGCCGCAGAACAAATCTACGACCTCCACGCCAATTCTATGCGGTCTTTTCTTCATATTTTACAAATATATTGATTTTTTAGTATTTCGGACATACACAAACTATATAGATCTTATATCCCAGCTCGTTTCATGCAATCTATGAGTCCTATATATCAATTACCTAAACTATGACGAGATGGACGATGGTCGAATTTATTCTGCGATCCACACTTTATATGACACATCATTCGTGTCCGGGAAAAATCCGGACTGGTTATTATAAAGTTTAACAATTAAAACAAAGTAGGTTCGGTAGAACCATCCGGTTCATTGACAATATTGCAGTTAGGTTTACAGAACAGGGTCTTGAGTTCGACAGTATCTGTAAGTGAGACACTTACAAGCTGGAGCATCTCGTAGATTGACCGTTGGACATCCATCTTCTTCTGGACAATCGCCATCATGCAGTAGGCGGTTACAGCAGTGTAGATTTGGATTCTTACGGCATTCTCGGTCTGCCCCCAGAATTTTTTAACCTTAAGGTGCTGCTTCAGCCATTTGAAGAACAGCTCTATCTGCCACCTGTTGTGGTACAGTTCGGCCACCTTCAACGGGTTTATATTCAGGGCGTTTGTGAAGAAGATGAAAGTCCTGCCGGACTCCGGATCCAGGTACAGTATCCGTCTGATCTTCTCGGGATATTTGCTCATCGTCAGCTGGCCGTCCATATATCCGACGGCATCGGACATGACACCTGCAGGCAGCCTGCGCTTCCATCTCATGGGCTTGAAGTCGTTGTTCTTCTTGCCCCTGACCACGAAGTATGCTCCCACGCCGTCAATGGTGAATAGCCTGCCGAAGTCGTTGTATGCACGGTCGAAGATGTAGAACGAGTTCTCCTCATACGGTATTGCATCCATCGCCCTTGTGTCATGGTTTCTGGCCGGTGTTATATGGAAGAATGTCGGGATCTGCGTCTCAATGTCATACAGGGTATGGAGCTTGATCCCTCCTTTCTTCTTTCTGAACAGGGCCCAGCTAAAGACGCTGAGGCACAGGTCGATCGTGCTTGAGTCGAAGGCATATACCTTGCCTCCGAGCTTGAATATCTCGGTCGCCCTGCACGGCCTTGCCTCTGCCATCACTCTGTAGGCGAACTCCTCAAAGATACGGTAATCCCGGTTGGCATTGGCATCGGCAAGAGTACTCTTTGAGGCGTGCTTCCCGAAGCCCAGATGAAAGGCCTTGTTCGCGTGCGCATGTGTCGCCAGCACAAGATCCCTGAGGCTTTCCCGGTTGGACAGTTGGCCGAACATCATGACAGCCAGCTGGTTCCAGCAGGAAAAGGTCTTGACATACTTGTCTCCGCCATACTTCTTTGATATTCTGAGAAATACAAACGGATCCAAGAAAGATAAAAGTTGAGAGAACACGTATTTTCCTTTATTCATGTGCCATTCTACGATAGTCTGGCAAAGATAAATTCAAATCGTTGCGCTCGTTTTATCTCTGTAAATTCCTAACCTTCAATATTTTCAAAGAACTTTCATGATTTTTTACCGGACACTAGTGACAAATGGAAGTAAAAAATCAATTACCTCCAACACGTTTCATTCTCGAGAACGATAATTTCGACAAATTCATTGAGTCTGTCAACAATGTGTTTCTCATATTTCTCTTTAATCTGGATAGGGAGATTGTGTATATAGTTACTCATCATAGCGTATTGTTGCAAAATCAATCATAGGAGAGAATACATTGCAATAATCCATTACTTACAGTGACTCTATAGTAAGGTCATCAGCTATCAGTAATGGGAAATCATCCTTAATTTAATGATTTTGTATTACTTAGTAGATTGTGCAAATATTTTTCCGAAAGCAAAACTTGGATATTATTTGTTATATTATAATCTACAAGATATATTTATAAATTTAACAGATTTATAAAGTAATTTTCCCATATCCGCCAAGACCGGCGGACTATTAGCGGTCGCACGAGGCGGCCGCTTTTTGTGTGCTTGTTCCATGACTTTATCGTCTTAATCCTGTTCTTGGTTTCTTGCCCAATAGGAGAGTAGCAGCACGTGCACAGCGGCGGGCCCATTGCAGGTCGTCATCGTCCTTGTCCCGCCAGGGGAGATCGCTTTGCGAACCTCCGCCACCACCTCCGGCAGATACGGCGGGTGTCTCAAGCATCCCGACAAAGAGTGCTACGGCTATGTCTTTCAGCTCGCTGTTGTTGGCAACCTCCCGGTAGTCGAACTCTTCATTGAAATAGTCAAGTACCCGCTCCGGGATATAGAAACGCTGTTCCGTTCCGCTATGGGAAGAAAGCGTGTAGGACACCGAGCCGGAACGATAGAGAGTATAGTCCATTTCGGCTGCCGGTCTTTGAACAGGTTCCGGCCGATGGCTATGAGAAGTATTGACCTGAGCGGCAAGCCTCTCCCGGTAGTGGAGCTTTTGCCACGTACGGGGAAGTTTCGAAATCATCAGGTTACGGGCCACTCCCAGTTCGGAAGCCTTGTATTTGGTATTTCCTTTGAGGATCGCATATCCACGGAGAACATCTTTCTTATCTTTCCGTTCATATACGGAATAGCCTCTCCGGGCAAGTGCCATCTTGTATTCTTCCCATGACCATGATGGCATGGTTCTCAATACCTCCATGCACTCTCTGCTTACTTCCGGAATGTTGCGACTTCGGATTTCTTCCGCAGTCTTCCAGCCACGTTTCACTGCAACTCGCTCGGCTGCACGTTGTGCCCGAAGATGAATGTTATGGTCATTGTTGATGTTCCCGTTTTCATCAAAACGGCAAATTGCAGCATGGAGATGGGGAACTTTACCTTTGGATTCCATGTGCAGGTAAACCGTGTATTTGCTGTTGGCCAGATTGGTCGGGTTGGAACGGACTTTCCCGTCCTTGCCGGTAATCGTTTGTTTGTCGAACTCTTCGGCAAATTCGTGCCATAGCTTTTGCCAGTCCTCAATGTCATAGAAACTGGTATGCTCAGGCGATGGACTCAACTCTATTCTGATTATGGAATTCTTTATCGGCCGATGCTGGGAAAGGGTCAACTGCATGGAGTTCCATATCCCCATAGCGTCCAGTTCCTGGGGCAACAGATTGTCCAATACCCGATATATTTTTTCCGGATACTTCTTGTGTTTTGATTCGCCAGTAATATAACGAAGGTCATTGATACCGTAAGATATGGCTTTGGCTTTTGCAATCATTTTTCTTCGGATTGAGGGTTGGACGGAATTTTGTTTTTCTCCTTTACGGCTTCCAGGAATTGGCAGACGCCTTCGGCAACATTGGAAAGTTCTCCGAGCCAGCCGACCATGAACGGAATCTGATTAAACATTATCATCCGCTGCTTTGTGGACATTCCGTGAAGTGCGGAGGTATATTTTACGAGATCAGACCGACAATTGTCCAGATTCTGCAGCAGTGCCGCCTCTTCTTTCGTGAGCCTCGCTTTGGGTTTGAAGTTATACGCACATGACAATATGTAGTCGCTTACGGTCATGCCGCATTGTTCGGCCAGTGATTTAATATGGTCTCTCTGGCTGGGAGTGACTTTTGCCCCGACAAAGACGCTTCTTGTTTCTTTCGGGGAAGTTGATGTATTGACAATATCTTCTTTCATTTGAATCGTTGTTATAATGGTTGAAAAGGTGCGAGCTTGCGAGTACCGTACTGGCGAAGGAACTGAGCAGTCAAGAGCGCCAATGTACAACCGTAACGCAGTGAGGTTATACCTTGGCATATCTCGAAACAGTTACCTGTTTATCCTTCCCCGCAAGCCATATCGGGTGCGTATAATGAATTGGCACTTGGACAAGGAAATGCAGGATAATATTATCCACTAAAAGAGGGGAGAAAATGAGTATCTCACATGGTGATTTCCTGCCGACTTTGCTTTATTCTAATATATACGCCCCTGCAATAAAGTAAAGTTGGACTCAGTAATGGCATTCCGGATTGAGAATATAATTTTTCCCATCCTTTATGACCATCCGCTTGTTGCCCAGGAAAGTGGCTACTTTTACAGCCTTGTTGTAGCCGAGCTTTACATTGTGCAATCCGTAAGCTTCCTTCAGACGTTCCAGGTAATCATCATAACTACCGATATTGCCATTGGCAAAAGCGGCATCCACTGCAGCACGATGTACAGTCTCCGGAATCTCCCTCTCCGGATCGAACGGTTCTTTGGTTGGTCGTCCGCTCTTCTTCTCTTTGGACAGATATGGTTCTACCAGTTCGGGCAGGACGTCTTCGTTTATGCGGAAAGCGAAAGGTTCAAAGTCCCGGTCCCGGATGTGCACTGCTTCGACCACACTTATGGCTTTGTCCTCTTTGTCCACTTCTACCTGCAGTATGGTTTCCGCCTTGTTGTTGAGTTCCGTGCCGATGTGACCACGTGCATGTTCATCATTCTTGTTCTGATGCAGGACAGTATGGATATGGATTTGTTTGTCGTCCGTCCACTGCATGAATTTCGAGATAACTTCGGTAGATTCACTGGATGAATTGATGTCGATGCAGAAAATGCCGATTATTGATAATCAATGACTTACGCGCGCCTTGGTCAAAATGTGGTCCAGGAAATCGCAAAGAATCGTGGTACAAAAACAAAGCAAGAAAAATGTTGAAAAAACTGCATTTTTCGTGTTATTTGGCGTTTGTTTGAAGTTGTGAGCGCTCGCCGGAGACCTCGACGCGACCGCAAAGGATATTAAAAGACCTCCTAGGTAGCTGATGGCGCCGTGGAGGTCTTATAGAAAATATTCGTTTCTACCGCTTGGATTACTTCAAAGATTTGAAAACGCTATTGAGAAGGTGATGAAGATCCGAAGACGGATTACCATGAGAAGGTAAGTCAGCTGCTCTTTGCATAGCTTCTTGGACGTGCTGTTTCAGATACTCTTTTTGCTGAAAACTGATTTCCGGTTTCTTGTAACGATTCCAGGGAGTGCCGCAATGCTTAAGTGCTTTTTGCGTGTCTTCTGTACTAATCTCGGCCTTCTGATCTTTGCAATGCAGCAGGAACCACAACTCTATACACGGATTGGAGAGAAGCAAGTGGGCCTTTAACTGAAGAAGCTTGGCGGTAATGTCAGGCTTATCCATGTCATACATCAGAAACACTTGGATCTTCTCGTTTCTCGAGATCTTAACTTCTCTACAGCGGGTCCGTATGAGATGCTGGGTTATCTTACCTCCCTCCACTTTTGGAATGATCTTGAAAGGAGAGCGATATGTCTGTTTGATGAAGTCCAGATAAGCCTCCTCTGTCTCGCCTTCGCAGAAAACTACGAAGACGGGCTTCATCGATCTGGATGGCTGCTTTTCCCGAGTCTTTCCCATACTTAATCCTCCAACAGCTGTTTCAGTCGTGCAACTGAAGTGTCCACGATTGGAACTGCATCGAAACGTCCCTGCAGGTATCCTTTCTCCGCATCCATCGTTTCCCTGAAGTCCTTGAAATCATAGAGGGTGTAGACCTCAGTGGAGCCATCTTTTTTCTTCTGGACAAGCACTATCTGATCCTTCCTGAAACGATTCATGGAAATCAGGTTAGTGTTGTGAGATGTAAAGAGAAGCTGCGAACGTTCAGAAGCATGCACAAGGTCGATGATGAATTCCGACAACCTGGAGTGGAGATTTGCGTCAAACTCATCAAGCATCCAGGATTTCTTGTTCTTAACGACATCCAAAAGACGAAGCAAAATGGCGAACATATTCCTAGTGCCGCTAGACTCTTCTGCGTCCATGTCGAAAGTTACATTCTTGGCTAGTGTATGCGTGGTCTGGAAGCGCAAGATATCCACCATTTGCATTCCTGGCTGACCGCCTGGGAACGGGAGACCTGCTGGAACTGATACTTTATCGTGTCTCGCATTAATATCGCAGATATCAGTATCACATACGGACAAAGCCTCCAGAATTACTTTCTTGTACTGGTTGAAATTCTGTTCCGCTGTTATTGAATTAATTTCAACCATGCGAAGCAGGAATGTTTCCAAGAAATACTTGTAAAGCTTCTGCGCCAGTTCACGGTTCATAGAGCTTGCTCTGCTCAAGAAGAGATTCTTCTGGCTGGTATTCAACACGATGTCCTTGGGCTTTGCTATAATGCCTGGGCTGAATGAATAAGGTTCCTCAAGGTTTTCGTCCCTTGTATAAATCTTCGCCCTCTTCCCATTAGGGTAGTGGTAGAGACTCTCCGTGACAATCTTAGTCCTCGTCAAAGAAAAAGAATACTCATACTCAATATCATCGCACACGAAGTCAACCAAAAAACGGCTAGGTTTCTGGTCGTAGCCATCAAACTTGAATGGCTGAAAGTTGAAGATCGTCCCCTCGTTGTGTGTATGGGACTCGATAATCATAAAGCAGCAAAACTGAATTGCCTTGACAATATTCGATTTGCCTGAAGCATTGGGGCCAAAGAGGCCGACACATTTAAGAATCTTCGCCCCGTTCCACTCGAATACATTGTCTGAAAGTTCTCTTGCTTTCGCAGAGTTCATACCGGCCGCGCGGAAGTCGATGCAAACCTTCTCTTTGATGGAAAAGAAGTTCTCTAATTCGATTTTGAGGAGCATTTTAGTGCGGTTTTTGTAAAATTTTTACAAATATAGGGACTTGATTCGATTTTTGCAAGCTTTTTCGTAAATAATTACTCGATCAACTATAACTCACTTTTTTATCTATTGGCATCAAGAACCGAGATGCAGAAGTCGATACCTTTCATCTCGGCGCGGAGCTCGCGGCGTTTCTGGGGAGGTTCATCAACGCTGACCAGGCGCAGTTCGATGTTCTTCTTACGTTCCAGCATTTCGGCTTTGGCTTTGTCGAAGTATTTGTTCGCGTCGATAACCAGTCCGCCGATGGGTTTGCCGTTGCATATAAGAGCTTGCACCTGGGCGAAGAGGGTGTCTTGAAACTGTACGTATGCGTCCCTTTCGTGGCAATACTCCAACATAAGGTTGAAGACCTGACGGAATGTGGTTTCAGGAAGCTGTACATATTTCCTGCGAATTCCAGGTCTATAAGTGAACGAATGGGATACGCCCATCTTGCAATCGAACATATCAACGCCGTGGTTAATGCGCAACGTGATATTGATGTGAGAGCCTTCTAGGAAAGCCTCGAGTTCATAGTATTTGGCGTAATCGTCTGTATTGATATAGTACTCTCCACCTGATGTGTCCAGATGGTCCAATCTGTAAAGCGTCTGATTGTAGTACTGCAGGAAATCGGCTTCCTGAATCCGTTTTACTTTGTGGTATTTCGTCGACTTGGGAACTTGAATGGACATCTTATCACCCCTGGCCACATACACGTCTATTGAAGGATTGAAATCGACGGATTCGGATACTTCAATTTCGAAATCTTTGCTTGCTTGATGCACCCCGGCATTTCTAGAGGATAAATAGGATACATAGTTCTCTACCCAGTAGTTGCTTTCTGTCATAATTCGCTGTCTTTGAAATCACTGCAAAGATACGAGCTTTCTCGGGAAGGGGACAGAGAAAGCCCTCCGGAGTCTCGCGACTGCGGAGGGCTGGCAGTTTAGGTTAAGCCGGATTGACCGGGGAGGGCGGGACTAGGGCTCGCCGCCGGCGTTAGCTGCGGTCCATTTGCACTCAGCCAGCATGACGCCAGACTTTTCGCCGGTGGAGCTGTTGACGTAGTAGTAGCGGAAGAAGATCTTCGGGGCGGAGGCGTTGGGGACGCCGTTTTTGGCCACGTAGTCGGCGTGGATGTCGATGGCTGCATCGGTGGGTTCCTCAACGAGCTTGATGCCGGAGGCCTTTCCGTGGGCGCGGGAGACACCGTTGGACTGGCCTTCGGTGGCCTCGATCACCAGGAAGATGCCGCCGTTGTCGGCGAGGGCCTGGTCAAGCTTGAAGGTGAAGGTGTCACCCTGGCAGACGATGGTGGCGGTGGAAGGGTTCTCCACACCCAGGAGGGTGGGAGGTACAAGAACCGGCTGGCCGCCGCACGCGACGATCCAGTAGTTCAGACGGGTGAACAGGTTGGCGCCGGAGATCTTGGCACCGGTGCCGAGAACACTGCGGCCCTGCTGGGAGAGGGCCAGTTTGTTCCAGGCGAGGATGTTGTCGTTCGCGAGGGTCTTCCACATAGTGGTAAGCCTCTTGAAGACGCCCTTGACCTTGGCCTGGTCGGAAGTGCGGACGGAGCCGCCGTATCCGCGGTTGCGGATGTACTTCCGGTTCTTCATCTTAGCGGCAGTCACGCCCTTGGCGGATCCGCTCATCTCCTCGAAGGCGATAGAAGGAATGTACTTCATAAGCGTTTAAGTTTTAGGAAGTTGTTGAACAAAAGGAATAGAAGGTATAGTATTGCAATAACTATCAGAACGAGGGCCCAGGAACCGAGCTTCAGGCGGAACTTCTGCCAGAAGGTAAGATCCTTCTCGATGTAGATATCTTCCTTGACGATACGGTCCCGGTAAACCAGGGAGTCGCGGTAAACTATCTCTTTTTCGACCTTTACGGGCTCTCTGACGGGCTTAGTGGCCAGCGAATGGGTAAGGACCCCACCGGACACTACGGCCTCGGATTTGGCGTATTTATTCTCCAATACGGAGGCCGTATCCAGGGTGGCCACTTTCTCGATAAACACCGGCAGTTCCACATAGGCAGTGTCGATGACTTTCTCCACTACGGTTTTCACCTCCACCCGGGTACTGTCCGACTCCAGAACGGGCCGGGCAGTACCACAAGCAGCGAGAAGAAGCGCGAAAGCAAGAAGGGCGGAGGGTTTCATAGGTTGGTTCAGGTTGTGGGTTGTATTTCGTGTTCACGGACGTCGCGGAGTTCTGCCTCGAACTTCCGGAACTTGACATCATAAGAGGCCTTGACGCCCAGAATGGCACCGCAGAGGACCAGCAGCTCGGAGACGATGGATATCGCAGAACTGGCAATCTCTCCCAGCGGCGGGATGAAGAAGAGGCATACGGCCGCTATCAAGACACCACTGCTGAAGCTGGCCACTGCAATGATGCCCTGCAGGCGCGTGAGTTCTATTTTCTTCTTCTGGGCCATAGTCACTATGCGTTATTATCTCGAACTAGGAAAGCATACACGAACGGATCATGAGCCGTATCGAAGAAACCCATTACGCGACGCTGGTTGGTGAGAACCTTGTTCTCGATGTGGGCTTCCGCCATACCGTCGCAGTTGGGATGCATCTGGTTACCGCCTCCACAGATTGGAACATCTGCCGTGATGTCGGCAGGCAGCTGCTCCATCGTTACTTCCCACAGCGCTTCCCTATAAGCGTATGAAACTCCGGAGAACTTCAGGTGGATAAATACCCAGTGCTCGAACTCACACATAAAAGTTTCGTAGTCAAAGCGCAGATAGTTGCCTTCCGTGGTCATCGTAAGGCGTTGCATGGTGCTCTTAATGGTGTTCCCTCCCTGATTCAGCTGAGGATAGAGCGTGACGATATAGATGATGAGCGGGCCGTTCTCGTCGAACCAGGGCTGCTTCTCGATGACGATGGTGTTCTTGTCCTTGATCCAGGACTTGAGCACCGTGCCGCCATCGTAGACCGAATCTCCCCAGGAGTAGTGATAATCCTCGACAAAGCGGATAAAAACGCCACCCACAGCGCTGCGGTCAATGGTCAGATCCGGAACGTAAATTTCCAGCTGGTCGCAGGCCTGGTAGTCGGCGTTGGTGGGGTCGAAGGTGAACTTGGAGTTCAGCACTACGTAGTTGGAAGCCTGGTAATCCTTAAAGGCTATCTGGCCGGCTCCGAAGTTATTTCCTGTACTGTTGAACATTTCAATTCAGTTTGAAGGTTAGTAGATGATTCCGGAGCCAAAGCACTCAGTAGGCATTACGTAGTAGCCGCCTCGGTGGGCGAAAGTCATCTCGGCTTTGCCACCGTAGTTGCGGATATAGACCAGATAGGACTGCGGGATAATCTTCCCGTCAGCACCGTTTCCACGGCCCAGACAGATGCCGGTACCAATCAGTTCTGTAGGCAGCTGCTGGTCAAGATAGACCTCGGAGGATGCGACATTACTATGACCCAGGCACATTGCGTTGAACTCGGCCACGGGAGCACCGGTTGAGAAGTCCACATCGAGAGAGGAGACGTGGCTTTCCTCGTTGGGATTGAGATTGTCCATCGTAGCCTTGACGCGGCTCTGGTAAGAAGATTCTCGGCCTAGTTGACATTTGGGGTGATGGAATCACTGCAATGTATTGATTTTAATATA
>OHMX01000256.1_pt1 | contig 29143 bp, 17 predicted proteins | sample 1569471 | NCBI WGS metagenome assembly OHMX01 (sample SAMEA3879547, study PRJEB24766) | human gut metagenome | biome: human-associated habitat; feature: feces | place: USA | collected 1985/1987
CTACGGCACCGTTTGTACCGGCTACTACTACATTACCAGCAGCGATTGTTTCGTTGGCTGTAGCCTGATCTTCAGTTGCACTTACATTGAATGTAGCAGCTTCGCTTAATTGACTTACCAATACTGGAACTGAGTTGTGGATACGTACATATTTACCACCATTGGCTTCAATATAGAAATCACCACTTTCACTAGCCGGATCAACTAAGCGGAATGAGAATGTAGCAGCATTTTCTAATTGAGCACCCTTGTTATCAGCAAGACTTAAAGTATCATTAGAACTTTCAACAATCAATAAATCACCAACATGCTTAGCATTTACGAATGCCAAACGAACATTATCCTGATACTTAGCCTGTGCAATATCTGTTGAGTCTTCCAAAGTTACCAAATAAGCACCTTCTCGATAGTCAGGAGTTCCTGCAGTCCAGTGCGGACAGCTAGGATCAAATCCGTGATCAGGACAAGGTACTGAATCTGTTCCTTCAACGAATTTGTTACGAACTGACAACATATACAACGGTTCTGTAGTGTTGTTACGAACATAAGCTGTATCAACAAAGATAGCCAATGAAGAACCTGCCGGCTGATTAGCCAAGTTGGTTTCACCTAAGAAGTTCAAAACAGCCTCACCATTATTAGCATTGCGGTTTGCACTGTTTTCATACAGGAATGTATTTTCATCGTTAGTACGATAGAACTTCACGTTATTCAAATCCATATCCTTCAAACCATCTTCCACAGTAGCTCCAAGGCGACGATAGATAGGACGATTCAACGATTCAACAACAAACAACTGACCATCATTTGTATCATAAATACATGTTTTGTTTTCCAACATACCAGTCTTTGAGTCGCCAGCATCAATCAATGTATTTGCAAAAGAAACTACATCTTTGGACTTTTGAGCCAAACGTAAATTGTATTTATCACCGCTTTCACGAATAGTCAATAATTGAGCTTTCGCACTTGTGGCAGCATCAAAAATATAAGTTTTGTTCGTTCCAAGCTTAAAGTCATTTCCTTCCATATCTGCGAATGCATATACTGGAACTTTCAATGTATCTTTGGCTTCTTTCCAGCCATTGTTGTAGTATTTGAAAGTATTAACAACAAAAACGGTATCTACAGAAGCACTCACTTCTTTCAATTCACTAGCTACTTCTGATACATCACCAGTCTTTAATACCACATTACCCTTTTCATCTGAAGTGATCCATGCATTAGCATTGTAAACACCTGACCAGTGAGCGATAGCATAACGCTGATTTTCCACATCGCCTAACCACTTATAACCATCTTTTTCTGTTGTTGCAACAGCTTCGATCTTATAAGTCTTACCGTTTACGATGTAAATATTGTCAGTTGTATTATCGTTCTCACGAACTGCGTTTTCAGCCAATTTGAAAGTAATGGTATTGTCTTCACGGTTGGTTACAGTGTATTCTCCATTTTCATAAGACAAAGCCCACTGAGCTTCCAACTTGTTTGCTACTTCTTCTACAAAGTTATATTTTGTACCACTACAAGAGCTTGCAGCCAACATAAAGTTGCCATCTTCAGCGATCTCTGTGATGGTGTAGAATGAATCCTTTGTTAACACCTTGGTTGGATCAGCCACATTGCTTGCGCCGAATTTAACATAGGTGTTACCTCCATTTTTACCAGCATAATCAGCCGTATTAACAGTTAACGGGTTGGCGACTGTCAAACGATTTACTTTTTTGTCATCTGCAGTATTAACGACAGAAACTACTAATTCATATGTGTTATTGTCATCATCAACGGCAACTACTTCAATTGGTTCACCTTTAGTATCAGCCGGTACAGAAATTCTAAACTTAGAAGCCAACACATTTTCAGCAGTAGCAACTTTACTTGCCTCCATGATGGCAAATTTATTACCTAAGCCTAATTCTGAAGATGTAACGCCCCAATTTTCTGTAGTCAAAACAATCTGCTTAGTTTTAGCAGCATCTGTAAATAATGGTACAATTGAATCTGTTGTTTGTGTGTCTTTATCCCCTACATATAACTTACCGGCAAATACATTACCACCTTCGAATGTAGTATATTCATTCCAAACCAACTTATCGTCTTTTGTTTCCTGATAACCGATTTGGATAGAAAAGCTATCACCGTTTTTTTCGTCTAATTCTGCTTTATTTAAAGCATAAGGATTCACAGCTTCATTGTCGAAGCCCCAATAATTTGAAGTAACAGCATCACCGTTCCATGCATACAAATTACTTTCGCCATAAACTGGTAATCCCAAATAATTACTTGTAGCAACATTAGCACCAGCAGTTTGCGGAGCAAAAGTATCATATTCTTTACCATCCGCCTTTACTTTATAATAAATTCCTTTTTTATTTTTCAATTTATAAGCAATAGGCTTTTTTGTCACAGGATCAAGAATCTGTTCTACAGTCCACCAACAAGAACCATCTCTATCTGCGTTAGCAACTGCTGCTTCAGAATACCATCCGTCATTAGAATCACTATCCAAATAATAAGCTTTTGCTGCAACACCTTGACCGGCCACAGCCATCTTGTAGTACTGGCCAAGATCCATATCCTGAATGGCAGCATCCGCAGTACTGAACAAACCTCCAGCCAGCAGCATACTGGCCATCAAAGTAGAAAACTTTTTGTTCATAATAAAATAATTTAATTAGTAATATAAAGTTTATAAATCTCTTTCTTTAATTAACTCACAAGCGGTTGGAAAACTCGTTCCGATTAACTCGTTGAAATTCAATCTTACGGTGTCGAAAATAAATGAAGGTATTTTGCTGCCAGGATCTTTCGTTTATAAGGATTGCGCTCCATGGCTTAATTTTCTTATATTTAGGTGTATATCTGATTGCATGAGAAACTTCAGCTCAGGCGGCTTTAGGCTGTTTCGGGCAGGAAAATCTGCTTCTGTTCTGTTTGGAATGGAGAAAAGCGGTGCCAGCTGAGAAATGGGCAGGAAATGGGCTAACTTCTTGTCTATTAGTTAAAGAATATGGATTCGCATGCAAATTTAATAATGGATTCGTTGTAAATCAGAAAAAAGCATTACCTTTGCCGCTGATTTTTGAGAGAGGCAACATAAAGTCTAACTTACTAATTAAAACAAACTTAGTATTAACAATTTTAGAATGGAAAATTTGAAGAACATTCAGCCGATCGACAATTTCGATTGGGATGCTCTTGAAAAGGGCGAATCTTACGGTAGCGTAAGCAAGGAAGATCTTGTAAAAACTTATGACGAAACCCTGAACACTGTAAAAGACAAAGAAGTGGTTATGGGTACTGTTACTGCAATGAACAAACGTGAAGTTGTAGTAAACATTGGTTTCAAATCTGATGGTGTTGTTCCGATGTCTGAATTCCGTTACAACCCGGATTTGAAGATTGGCGACGAAGTAGAAGTTTACATCGAAAGCCAGGAAGACAAAAAAGGACAATTAATCCTTTCTCACAAAAAAGCTCGTGCTTCTCGTTCTTGGGAACGTGTTAACGAAGCATTGGAAAATGACGAAATCATCAAGGGTTACATCAAGTGTCGTACGAAGGGCGGTATGATCGTTGACGTATTTGGTATTGAAGCCTTCTTGCCGGGTTCTCAGATCGATGTTAAGCCGATCCGCGACTACGATGTATTCGTTGGTAAGACTATGGAATTCAAGATCGTTAAGATCAATCAGGAATTCAAGAATGTGGTTGTTTCTCACAAGGCTCTTATCGAAGCTGAACTGGAACAACAGAAGAAAGACATTATCTCTAAGTTGGAAAAAGGTCAGGTATTGGAAGGAACTGTCAAGAACATCACTTCTTACGGTGTATTCATCGACTTGGGTGGCGTAGATGGTTTGATCCATATCACAGACTTGTCTTGGGGCCGCGTTTCTCATCCGGAAGAAATCGTTCAGCTGGATCAGAAGATCAACGTAGTTATCTTGGACTTCGACGACGAAAAGAAACGTATTGCTTTAGGTTTGAAGCAGCTGACTCCGCATCCTTGGGATGCTTTGGATCCTAACTTGAAGGTTGGTGACAAAGTTAAAGGTAAAGTTGTCGTTATGGCTGACTACGGAGCATTCATCGAAATCGCTCCGGGCGTAGAAGGTTTGATCCACGTTTCTGAAATGTCTTGGACTCAGCACTTGCGTTCTGCTCAGGACTTCATGAAGGTTGGTGACGAAGTTGAAGCTGTAATCTTGACATTGGATCGTGAAGAACGTAAGATGTCTTTGGGTATCAAACAGCTGAAACCGGATCCATGGGAAAATATCGAAGAACGCTTCCCGGTTGGTTCTAAGCACACAGCTAAAGTACGTAACTTCACTAACTTCGGTGTATTCGTAGAAATCGAAGAAGGTGTTGACGGTTTGATCCACATTTCTGATTTGTCTTGGACGAAGAAGATCAAACATCCGTCTGAATTCACTCAGATTGGTGCTGATATCGAAGTTCAGGTTCTGGAAATCGATAAGGAAAACCGCCGCTTGAGCTTAGGTCACAAGCAGTTGGAAGAAAATCCTTGGGATGTATTCGAAACTATCTTTACAGTAGGTTCTATTCACGAAGGTACAATCATCGAAATGTTGGATAAGGGTGCAGTTATTTCTTTGCCTTACGGTGTTGAAGGTTTCGCTACTCCGAAACACTTGGTTAAAGAAGACGGCTCTCAGGCTCAGGTAGATGAAAAACTTCAGTTCAAGGTTATCGAATTCAACAAAGAAGCTAAGAGAATCATCTTGTCTCACAGCCGCGTATTCGAAGATGAACAGAAGAACGCTAAGAAAGAAGCTGCTGCTGAAAAGAAAGCTAAACACAACAAGAAAGAAGATAACAACGTAGCTACTACTCAGCTCGAAAAGACTACTTTAGGTGATATCGAAGAGTTGGCTGCTTTGAAAGAAAAACTTTCTGGTAAATAATTGAGTTTTTAAGTAATTCAATAGAAGAAAGGCCGGTTTCCCGAATGGAAGCCGGCCTTTTGTGTATATTCAACTCTTTTTCTATCTTTGTCGCCTGCTAGAGAATATATATTTGTACCGTATTATTAATATCCGATAGAAATGAAAAAGTTATTGATCTTTGATTTGGATGGTACGCTTCTGAACACGATCGCTGATTTGGCGCACAGTACGAACTATGCCTTGGAAAAGAATGGATTTCCGACGCATCATCTGGAAGAATACAATTATTTTGTAGGTAATGGTATTAATAAACTGTTCGAGCGTGCTTTGCCTGAAGGTGAAAAGACGGAAAAGAATATTGCTAAGATCCGTCAGGATTTCTTGGCTCATTATGATGTGCATAATGCGGATGCCAGCCGTCCTTATGAAGGTATTCCGGAATTGCTCCAGGTATTGCAGGATAAAGGTATCCAACTGGCCGTTGCTTCTAATAAATATCAGGCTGCAACGACGAAATTAGTCGGATATTTCTTTCCGAATATTCGTTTTACTGCTGTTTTGGGTCAGCGGGAAGGCATAAAGACAAAACCGGATCCGGGTATCGTATCTGAAATCAGAGAAAAGGCGCATGTGGAGGCGGCTGATACCTTATATATTGGAGATTCGAATGTAGATATGCAAACGGCTATCAATAGTGGGGTTGATGCTTGTGGCGTTACCTGGGGATTCCGCCCGGCTTCTGAGCTCGAATCTTTTCATCCGAAATATATAGCCCAAAAGGCTTCGGATATTTTAGATATGCTTGGTTAAGAAAAAGGCAAGAAGATTGAGCGCTTCTTGCCTTTTTATCTTTGTTTATTCCGTCAGTACTGAAAATTCTCCGATACCAGTACTCTTGACATCATCTACGTTACGTACAGATTCCAGTTTGACTTCCTTGCCTTTAACTGGAGCGAAACGGATGACTTGTTCTATTGGATTAGCCTTGATGTTCGAAAACTCTCCGCTGGATACCAGTTTACCGTCTACATAGAACCGATAGCTGGAAATATGTCCTTGTGCGTCCCGATTCTGGTTCGGTGTATAGCGGAAACCGGAAATCGTCTGCGGTTGTACGAGGCGTACAGTCAATGCCTGTTTCCCTTTTGGCAAATAATAGGTCGTATAACCATTTCCGTCGAGTATAGCTTTCTCTTTTTCGTCCGCTATTTGATACATTTTTACCGGAATATCAAATTCGGCAGTGGTGACCGGACTATATTTGTCGAAGGTTTCGTCATAGACGATCGCTTTTACCGTAGCTTTCTGATCTAATACAAAAGGTTGATCGTATAAAGTTGATTCTTTGGTTGGTTCAGATCCGTCGGTTGTATAATAGATCATAGCCGTTGGTTCACCTGCCTGAATACGGACTTTATCTTCCAGATTGCGGGTAATAGCCGGTTCAGTCAGCAAAGCCGGTGCCAAGTATGCTTCTACATTATTAATACATAATGGACCTTTTGCATCCAGGAACGTTACCCGAAGCTTTTCGGCATGAACCGTTTTGAAGCGAACAATACGTTTGTAACCGATCGTCGTTGTTTCATCTACCGGTTCCACCTCTTTCCATTGGGCGTTTTCCTCATATTCAATCTTGAAAGCTTTGACACGCTGGCCTAATGGTATGTATTCTTGCAGTAATAAACGGTTTACATCCGAGGCAGGAGACATGGTGAATGTAAGTGAGGCCTGCGTTACACCATCTTCTGTAGCCCAATAAGTATCCCAATCGCCATCGGTAACCCGAGCCGGAGCATATTTCCTACCACGCGAATTACTTGCTTCTACGTAAGCACTTTTCAGCAAATTGGTCTTCAAGTCATTCTGGATCGTCTGATACCATTCAACGGCACGGATGGAATCGCCCGGAGCAATTTTCCCGTTCAGTGCTACTGGGAAATTTAACAGGAAGTTGGTATTATGACCGACACTGCGGTAATACAGATCGACTAACTTGGCCAACGACTTTACCTGATGGTCTTCTCGTGTATGATAGAACCAGCCCGGACGAATAGAAACGTCGCATTCTCCGCCCAACCATTTATCTCCGTCTTCCATGCCACGCTGACTGTCGGTATAATGTTTTTCCTTTTCGTAGGAGTAGGGCGACCATTGTGTCGCATCTGCCCAGCCTTCTTCATTTCCAATCCAACGAATATCCGGAACGGTACCTCCGAAAATCATAGCCTGCGGATGCAGTTCCTTAATAGCATTGCGGGCTTCCTCATATTTATAATATGTTTTCGGATCGATTGAACGTTTCTCATTGGCTCCTCCGTACCAGCCGTCACCACCGTTGGCACCGTCAAACCAATATTCAAACAACGGGCCGTAGTTGCTGATTAGTTCATGCATCTGGGCATGAAACTTTTCCACATATCCCGACTGTCCGTAATTCTCACTGTTACGATCCCAGGGAGAAAGATAAATACCAAACTTCAGTCCATGCTTACGACAAGCATCCGAGAGTTCACGAACCATATCACCTTTTCCGTCTCTCCAAGGCGAATTCTTGACCGAATATTCTGTTGTAGCAGTAGGCCAGAGGCAAAAACCATCGTGATGTTTTGCTGTCAGGATAACTCCTTTCAATCCAGCAGCCTTAATGATTCGTACCCATTGGTCGCAGTCCAAATCCGTCGGATTAAAGGTCGAAGCAGGTGTGTTTCCATAACCCCATTCCAAATCATTGAAGGTATTTAATCCAAAATGGACGAATGCGTAAGTTTCCAATTTATGCCATTCTACTTGTTCCGGTGTAGGAACGGGTAAAACGGGTGCAGGAGGCGGGACGTTACTGCAAGCAGAAAGCAACCAGGTTGCCGCACATACGCCCGACATCAGTAAATAATGAGTCGTTTTCATATCAGTTGTGTTTTTTATAGATAATAACTTCAAAGATAGTCTTTATTTGGAAATATCTTCCTCTTGAGACGATTTATTATCCGATGATAGCTACTTATCTTGTTCAAATAAAGATGCTTGAGAATTCTTTTTCTGATGCAGTGATTTTAAAACACTAAGATTTGAATGGAAGAGTAATGAATATTTAATTTTTCGACAGATGTCGAAAAGCTTTACTATATATGTGCTAAAGTTTTTTGACAAATATGGAAAAGCTTTATGACAACTGTCAAAAAATTGCTTTCCTATTGGTTTTGTCCTTGCTGGTCGTGTGAGAAAACTTCGGAAGTGGAGGAAGACGGGTTGCTCATGTGAACTTTGTGGCTTTCGGGTAGAGGATATGTATGGTGAATGATTATCTTTGTTGATAGAAAAGAGTGCTATTCACGAAATACGTATAAATAAGATATGCCATGAATCAGAAATTATTGCTAATTGCTCTTTCGGGACTTTCGTTGACTGCCTTGGCAGATGAAGCCCGATTGCTGCGTTTTCCGGCTACAAATGGGAAGGAGATAGTTTTTTCGTATGCCGGCGATTTGTATCAGGTACCTATGAGCGGAGGCGAGGCCCAGCGATTGACTTCGCATGTCGGGTATGAGATGTTTCCCCGTTTCTCTCCGGATGGAAAGACAATTGCCTTTACCGGTCAGTATGATGGAAATACCGAAGTGTTTACAATTCCCGTCTATGGCGGAGAGCCTTTACGGGTAACGTATACGGCTACGAATGGTCGTGATGATTTGGGTGACCGTATGGGACCGAATAATATGGTGATGACGTGGACGCCCGACGGTAAACAGATTGTCTATCGTAACCGGATTGGTGACGGATTCACCGGAAAGTTGTATACCGTCAATCAGGAAGGCGGACTGCCGGAGGTGATTCCTTTGCCCGAAGGTGGCTTCTGTAGTTATTCGCCCGACGGAAAGCGGTTGGCTTATAACCGGGTGATGCGTGAGTTCCGTACCTGGAAATATTATAAAGGTGGAATGGCGGATGATGTATGGATTTATGATCCGGCCCAGAAGAAGGTAGAGAATATTACAAACAATGAGGCGCAGGATATTTTCCCGATGTGGATAGGCGATGAAATCTATTACCTTTCGGATCGTGATCGTACGATGAATCTGTTTGTTTATGATACGAAAACGAAAGAAACCAAGAAGGTAACCAACTTTACGGAGTATGATATCAAATTCCCTTCTTGCCACGGCGATTGGATTGTCTTTGAGAATGGTGGTTATATCTATAAGCTGAAAGCTGGAAATAACCAGCCGGAGAAAGTCAATATCCGCCTGGCTTCCGACAATGTCTATGCACGCCAAGCTATTAAGGATGGGGTTGATTACCTGACTGCTGCCAGTCTTTCACCTAATGGCGAACGGATGGCGGTTACAACCCGTGGGGAAGTATTTAACATCCCGGTCGAAAAAGGAGTCAGTAAGAATATCACCCGTACGCCCGGAGCGCACGAACGGGAAGCACAATGGTCGCCAGACGGGAAATATATCGCCTTTATCTCCGACCGGACCGGAGAGACTGAACTCTATTTACAGGAAGATGGTTTGGGAAAAGAGCCTGTTCAATTGACAAAGAACAATGATACGTATATCCGGACGTTTAGTTGGAGTCCGGATGCCAAGAAGTTGGTTTATACCGATCGGCAGAACCGAATCTGTCTGTTGGACGTAGCTTCCAAACAGAAGAAGGTCTTGTTGCAGGATCCGTTGGGCGAACCGCGGCAAGTTTCTTTTTCTCCGGACAGTAAATGGCTGACTTATACCCGCACTTCGGAGAATGATTTTTCGATTGTCTATGTCTATAACCTCGAAACCCAGAAGGAATATGCTGTAACGGATCAGTGGTATTCGTCCAGCTCACCGGTTTTCAGTACGGATGGCAAGTATCTGATCTTCTCGTCTGCCCGCGATTTCAATCCGACTTACGGACAAACGGAATGGAATCATGTTTATACCCGGATGAATGGGGTTTATCTGGCACTGCTTCGTCAGGACACGCCTTCACCTTTCTTGGAGGAAGATGATGAGGTGGCCGTACAGACTTCTGAAAGCACAAAAGAGGAAACTTCGGAAGAAGATACGTCGGTCCACATCGACATCGACGGTATCGCCGATCGTATTGTGAAGCTTCCGCTTTCTCCTTCGTATTACGCACATTTTTATTCAGACGGAAATAAAGTCTATTATTATACCTCTGGCGGCACCAAGGCGTATGATCTGAAAACAAAGAAAGAAGAAACCATTGCCGAAGGAGCCATCATGTATGTTAATCCCGGCAGTTCCAAAGCTATGTTTTCACGCCCTAAAACATTGTATGTCTCATCTACGATTCCTTCCGGAAAAGCCGATTTAAGTCAGGCGGTGAATCTTTCGAATATGAAGATTACGGTAGATTATCCGCAAGAATGGGCACAAATCTTCGACGAAGCTTGGCGGGCTTATCGGGATGGTTTCTATTTACAGAACATGCACGGAATGGATTGGAAGGCAATCAAGCAGAAATATGCTGTTTTGTTGCCATACGTGAAGACGCGTCTCGATCTGAATTACATCATCGGTGAGATGATTGGCGAGCTGGAATGTGGTCATGCCTATGTCAATCCGGGTGAAATGGAAAAGCCCGAACGTCTGAATACTGGTATGTTGGGCGCAGAAATATCCCGTGATCCGAGTGGTTTCTTCAAGCTGGAAAAGATTTTGGAAGGAGCCAACTGGAGCAAGAAGTTGCGTTCTCCGCTGGCAGAGCCGGGCATTGAAGCGAAAGTCGGCGAATATATCGTTGCTATCGACGGTGTTCCTACCAACAGTGTGAAGAATATGTATCAGTTGTTAGTCGGGAAAGCCGATGTTCCTACCGAACTGATGCTGAACAGCAAGCCGCAATTGGCAGGAGCGCATAAAGTAGTGATTACGCCCTTGGTGGAAGAATATTCGCTGTATCATTATAACTGGGTACAGAATAACCTGGAGAAAGTAACGGAAGCTACGCAAGGTCGTGTGGGATACATTTATATACCGGACATGGGACCGGATGGATTGAACGAGTTTGCCCGGTATTTCTATCCGCAACTCGATAAGGAAGGATTGATTATTGACGACCGTGCCAATGGTGGCGGAAATGTCTCTCCGATGATTCTGGAGCGTCTGGCCCGTGAGCCTTATCGTCTGACGATGCGTCGGGGCTCAAAACTGATAGGAACCGTGCCCGATGCCGTACAAGTCGGACCAAAAGTCTGCCTGATCAACAAGTATTCGGCTTCCGATGGTGATTTGTTCCCGTGGGGTTTCCGCGCCCTGAAGTTAGGAAAGCTGATCGGAACTCGTACCTGGGGTGGAATCGTCGGTATCAGTGGTTCGTTGCCTTATATGGATGGAACCGACATTCGCGTTCCGTTCTTCACCAGCTATGATCCGAAGACCGGCGACTGGATTATCGAGAATCACGGAGTAGATCCGGATATTGTAGTCGATAATGATCCGATTCGCGAATGGAATGGGGAAGACCAGCAGTTGGATCGTGCCATTCAGGAAGTCATGAGCCAGTTGAAAGATCGAAAACCGCTTCCGGGTATTCCGGCTCCGCGCGACTGGGCGCCGAAGAAGTGATAAGTAAACTTCGATTTATAAGTTAGGGGAGGCATAACACGCTGTGCCTTCGTTTGTCATAAGGGTTGGATTTAGATAATTCAGCCCTTATGTCTTTTATGAGACAGGCTACTTTTTATTTAGGTAAGTATTTTTCTGTATTGGTAGTTTTACATATATGTGCTTATCCTAAACCACAACTATTTACCTCTCCTGATTGTTATATAAGAAAGTCTGAGAACTTGTACTCAAACAGATAAACAACAAGTTTGGATATATAAACAATAAGAATATGAAGAATCTGATTACAACAGTAGCTGCTTTGGCAACCTTAGCTTTTACTTATCAACCTGCCGATGCTTGTACAGGCATTACTTTAACCGCTAAAGATGGAACCCGTATTCTTTCCCGAACCATTGAATGGGGCGGAAGTGAATTGAACAGTCAGTATCTCGTTGTTCCTCGTGGCTATCAGCAACAATCTTATATTCCCGGCGGAAAGGTGGACGGCTTGCGTTTTACGGCTCGTTATGGATATGTCGGATTGGCTGTCGAACAGAAAGAATTCGTGGCGGAAGGATTAAACGAAGCCGGATTATCAGCCGGATTGTTCTATTTTCCCCGTTATGGAAAATATGAGAACTATCAGGAGGCAAACCGCACGACTAGTATCGCCGACCTGCAGTTGGTGTCATGGATGCTGGCTAACTTCTCTACGGTAGAAGAAGTGAAAGCCGGCATGAAAGATATTCATGTCATCGGAATAGATCCACGTGCTTCTACGGTACACTGGAGGATTGAAGATCTTTCCGGTAAACAGGTGGTCATCGAAATCGTAGATGGAAAAGTAAACTTCTATGATAATCCTTTGGGAGTCCTGACAAATTCTCCCGGATTTGAATGGCAGATGACGAATCTCAATAATTATGTCAACCTCTTTCCTGGCTCAGCCGAAGCCCAACAGTTTGGAGATATCCAACTGACTTCGTTTGGTGCCGGCAGCGGTTTCCTGGGAATACCGGGCGATGTAACACCACCGTCCCGTTTTGTTCGTGCAGCTTTCTATCAGACAACTACACCACAGAAAGAAACTGCTACGGAAACGGTATTGCAATGTTTCCAGATTATGAATAATTTCGATATACCGGTGGGAATAGAGTTCCCGAAAGGAGAGATACATGCTGATATCCCAAGTGCCACACAATGGACTTCGGCTACCGATCTTCGTAATGGGAAGATTTATTTCCGGACGATGTACAACAGTGCTATCCGTTGCATCGACTTGAAACAGATTGATTTTGGAAAGACAAAATATCAGGCTGTCTTTTTGGATGACGTGAAACAACAACCGATTGTTCCGATAGATATCCGTTGATTGGGACAGATAAATGCAGAGACACGAAGTCGAAGAGGAAATAAATAAAAAACTCTGCGGCTTCGTGTCTCTGTATTTTTAGCTATATCGTCATTATTCTGCTGTTTCTTGAGCAGGTTTTCCGGCAATTTTATCTACTAAGATGGCAATGGCTCCGTCGCCTGTTACGTTGCAAGCTGTACCGAAACTGTCCATGGCAATGTAAAGAGCAATCATCAAGGCTTGCAAGGTCTCATTGAATCCAAGCATACTTTGCAATAAGCCTAAGGCTGCCATGATGGCTCCGCCCGGAACACCCGGAGCCGCTACCATTGTGATTCCCAACATCAGGATAAAACCGGCGAATGCTGTTAATGTAACTGGTTCGCCAGACATAAATAAGATGGCCATGGCACAGGCAACGATCTTCATCGTACTTCCTGCCAGATGGATTGTGGCACAAAGCGGAATCACGAAGATGGCTATATTCTGCCGTACTCCATTCTTGATAGCTTGAGCCAGCGTTACCGGAATGGTGGCAGCCGAAGATTGTGTACCTAACGCTGTTGCATAGGCAGGAAGCATATTCCGCAATAAGCGTAACGGATTCTTGTGACTGACTGATCCGGCCAAACTGAATTGGATTAGTAAGAGCAGGACGTGGAGAACAAAGATCACCAGAATAACTTTCAGGAACATCGCTATGATACCTGCCACTTGTCCACTTACAGTCATGTTGAGGAAGATACCGAAGATATGTAAAGGTAAAAGCGGAATGATAACCACTTCTATCAACATCGTGATGATTTCTTTGAAGTCGGTAAAACCATCTTTGAGAACTGTCCCTTCAATATAGGATAGACCGAGACCGATTGTAAAGGAAAGCAATAAAGCTGTCATGACGTCCATTAATGGAGGCATCGCTACTTCGAAGTAGGGCGTCAACATAAAATCTCCCGGATTTTCTACGGCTGCCAGTTCGGTATTCGGGGGAAGAATGGATGGAAAAATCGCATCGCAACTGAAAAAGGTAAAGAATCCGGAAAAGATCGTCGAACCATACGCTAACAAGGCTGTAATGGCCAGTAGTTTTCCTGCTCCTTTTCCCAATTCGCCGATAGCCGGTGTTACTAGGCCTAGAATAATAAGCGGGATGGAAAATGATAGGAAATTCCCGAATAAAGAATTGAATGTAACGAATATCCGTACGATACCGGCCGGCAGGAACTGGCCGAATAAAATACCGGTCGCAATGGCAATAACTACTTTTCCAAGTAAACTAATCTTGATCTTCTTCATGGTGCTTTTTTATTTTGAAGCCCAAGATAGCAATAATTATGCTCATAAGCGGGCTAATCAAATTAAAAAAGCAGTACGGAAGATAAGTTAATGTCGGTACACTCAAGATAGTGGCTTGTGTCATACCACACGTATTCCATGGAATCAATACCGAAGTTACGGTCACGGCATCTTCGGTTGTACGACTCAGCAGGCGACTTTCGTATCCTTTCTTCCGATAGATTTCCTTGAACATATTACCTGTCAGGATGATGGAGATGTATTGGTCGGCCGTACAGATATTCAGTGTCAAACCCGAAAATACCGTTGAAGCGACCATACTGGCACGGCGTTGCATGAAGCGCATAAAGACGGAAGTGATCGTTTCCAACATGCCGCTGGCTGTCATAGCTCCACCAAAGCACATGGCGCATATTATTAACCAGATCGTATTCAGCATCCCCGCCATGCCGCGCGTGGCGACCAGCGAATTCAACATCTCGTTGCCTGTCTCCAATTGGGTAGAGCCATAGAGCGTCATGAACACGCCTTTGAACATGGATGCCGCATTGATGCTTTCAGCTCCGGCTATCTGTTGTAATAAGTCTGGTTGGAACAAAATGGCAAAGACAGCTGCCAGCAGAGCCGATATAAACAGCGTGATGATTGGAGCTACTCGTTTGGCAATCAATATTCCGGTCGCTATCGGTACAATCATCAAGGCGGCAGAGATATGGAATGTCTCTTTTAACGAAGCGGCAAAGCTCATCACTTGTCCGTCTTGGGAATGATCAAAGACAAATCCGGCTACGGTAAAGATGATCAAAGTGATAATCATCGTCGGAACCGTTGTGTACATCATATAACGGATATGGGAGAAGAGCGGCGTGTTGGTCGTGGATGAAGCTAATACAGTCGTATCCGACAGCGGTGATATTTTATCGCCGAAATAAGCTCCCGAGATGATAGCTCCCGCTGTCCATCCGGTTGAGAAGCCCAACGCTTCACCAATTCCCATTAAAGCAATTCCTATGGTGGCAATAGTCGTCCACGAACTTCCTGTCATGACCGAAACAATGGCGCAGATGATACAGCAAGAGGCCAGGAAGAAGGTAGGACTTAATACCTGCATTCCATAATAAATCAGCGTAGGTACGACACCGCTGATCATCCAGCTTCCCGAAAGTGCACCGATGAGCAATAGGATCAACAGGGCAGTCGCTACACCTAAAATATTGGTACAGATGGATTCTTCAATCTTTTTCCATTTGACCTGACAAAAGCCCATGGCTAAAGCCGAGCAACAAGCTGTTGTGAGTAATAATACTACCTGGCTTCCGCCACTCAAAGCATCACTTCCGAAAATGTGGATTGTAAAGAAAAGGAGGATTACCATAACCATGATTGGAATCAAAGATAATCCGAGCGATGGGCGTTTAGCCAAGTTTGTTATTTCCATCCGTTTTGTCCGTTTGAAATCTGTGTATGAATCTGTCTTTTTATTTTCAGGGCGCAAAAATAATAAGAATCAGGGGAATAACAAAGCCGGGGAGCGGCGAAAGCGTCTTTGGCAGGACTTCTTTCCCACAGTAAACGGCAGTTTTTTGCAGAAAAGTACTTTTTATTTATATTTCGACCTATATTGCTGCATCATAATTGCTCTTATAAATATTTGCCTTTATTATGCAGCAATATCATATCTATTTAAAATATTTGCTATAATTATGCTGCATGATAATAGCAAATAATATAATTTGAATCTATTCTGCTGCATAATGAATGTAAATATAAATATGAAGTGTTATTCTGCATTGATTTTCATCTTTTTTGATTTGTTTTTTATCAGCAGAGACGTTATATTTGGCTTCGGATGGGAAAAAGTCAGGACAGATGAAAAAGATCAACAAGTTTTACATCGCAAGTTTACACCTTGAGGAAGTTTTTGGATTCCATTGCCAGGTAGTGCCGTTGACGGATGAGTTGCCGTCGGCGGGGTTGCCGGAAATTTCGCTTCAGCATTTGCGGAGGCAATTGGACGCCTATCAGGCAGCCGTGACTCATTTGGACGATTTACTTTCAGCGGATACCTTGTCGCCGCTTTCGAAGCAGGTTATTGCGGCGAATAAGGAACGTGGTCGCGCATGGAGGGGCTTGAATAATTTTGCCAAAGCAATGGAAGCCTGCCCGGAGGCTTCGGTGGCGGCAGCAGCGGGGCGGGCGAAGGCGGTGATCGACAAATACGGCAATCCGGCCTATCTGCCGCAGCTGCAAGAGAGTGCCATCCTGCACAGCCTGTCGCAAGAGCTTCGCGAGGCCTTGGCGGCGGGCGATTTGGAAGGCCTCGGCATCGAAGTGTGGCTGGACGATCTGGAGGCGAAGGAAAATGCTTATTTGGCAGCCAAGAATGGATGGTTAGCGGAACTTTCCGCCCGGCAGGTCGGTGCCGTGCAGCAAGCTCGCCGCTCGGCCGATGCCGCCTACCGAAATCTGGTAGAAGGGGTGAACTTACTCGCCACGCTGCATGGCGACGCATCGTTTGCCGGTTTCATTGCTCAACTGAATGTCATGGTGGCTGAAGAGAAAGAAGTCCTCAAAGGACGTGCCACCCGGCGGGAAAACAAGGAAACTCAGGAAGAAACATAAAAAAACGCGGAACTTCACAGCCCCACGCTTCCGAATTTGTAAAACTTAAAATTTGTTGCGTCATGAATTTAGATCATGGCATTTTAAGTTTGTTAGTTTATTTATTTACAAGTCCCTATTTAAATTTCGATTCAAAGATAATAAACTTTATTTATTCATGCGACAATTCAATGGTCAAAAATTAATATTTACGCCACCCATGATATTAATTCCCTGCATCGGATACCCATAATACATTTCGTATTGCTGGTTCAGCACGTTGTTCAGCTTGATATACGCCCCGAACGTGTCGTTGAATGTATAGCCTACTTGCAGATTCAGTTCGTTGATGTTGTTCAACTTATAATCTTCTGCACCAAACAGGCTAGTGTATCGGTCGGTTGCCAGATAGTAATTCAGGCCGATTGCCAGCTTTTCAATAGGCTTTACTGTTACGTCGGCATTGATCTCTGCCTTCGGACGGCCATATACGTAGGTCAGGTCTGCATTCGGCGTCCCGCCTACCCAATTATCATCGTAATTGCCTTTCCAGTTGTTATAAACCCCTTCCAATTGGATGTCGAGGTAGTTTTGATAACTGTATTTCAAATTGGCACCGGCAAAGAAGGCTTTTGTGTCAATGCCCGGCAATACATTCGAATAGTTTCCGAACCCGCCTTCGTTGAAGATGCGAGACGGAACAAAAAGGGCATCCGATGAACGGATCTTGTATCCGGCAAAGACGTCAAACCAGAATCCGGGAGTTGCACCGCACTTCACACCGGCTTGTCCGTTCAACCATTCGCGTGTCGGAGCTATTTCTTCAGTAGGATTAAAATAGCGGTTGACGAGTGATGTTTCGTATGCACTATTCGAATACAGACGACCGTTGGCTTTTAAGTAGAGGACAGTCTTGTTGGCCACTTCTACATCCGCTGCAATATTCGGTGAAGCCGTGAAAGAATCGTCTTCACCGGTCACGAACATCACGTTTGCACCCAGTTTGACATGCCAGTTTTCTCCGGCAATCTTATAATACGGACTTAATATAATCTCGGCATGATTCGCAAAGACACAATTGGGAACTCCCGCCGGATAAGTCGGCAGATTATAGGCGAAGTATTCTACTTGTCCGCCAACACCCACGCGCTGGTTTCCATTGAAGAAAGCACTGAAGTCGAATTTCGCATCCAAGGTATGTTCGGTCGGACCGTCCAGCTCTTTGCTTAATCCGTATTTGTGCGAGAAGTTGATATAATCCAAATCAATCAAGTAGAAGAATGCCGCGTCTTCTTTGGCTTCTATGCCGATATTCGCCTGGATCGTCTGGTTTACCTGATTGGTTTCCCGATCGGCTTTTTGCAACAGATCTTCCGTCGTCAGGCTTGGAGTGTCATTCATAGGCAGACCATAGTAATTGAATCCCGAATAATTATACTTACCGCCTAACTTCAAGATTGCCTTGTCGAAGGTATGGGCATAGTTGATACCACCTACGTTATCATTCAGTTTTGCCTTGACCTGATCTTCGATCTGGATATAATCAATATTACCGTTTGTTGAACGGTGAGAAAGGAATACATTCAGCTTGTCTTTTTCTGTACTTAAGATGTGATAGCCGAAGTCTCCGTTGATATTCAAATGCATGCCGGCTGCTACATTCAGGTAACCGCGACGCTTGTTATAATCCATTTGCGTCATGATATTACCCGAAGGCAAAAGCGAGATCTGCTTTTCCGGATCGGTTGCCAATGTAAACGGAGAATAAGAAATCGCCCGTTTGGTTACCTGCGGTTCTTTAATCGCCGGCAACGTATTGACTTTATTGGCATCCTGCACCGTCGGCGCATATTCACGTTCCAACGTCATTTCGCGGTCCAGCTTCTTTTTCGTTTCATCCTCTTGTGCTGAAACGGTAACGGCAGAACCCAGCAATACCGCTACGCAAAGTACTTTCTGATATTTTGTTTTCATCTTAGCCTCCTCATTACTTTACTTTAGTTTTGCCAAACGACTTTCAATCATCTCGGTAATGTTGTCGTCGCCCTGATAATTCTTCTGCAAACTGTTCAGATAAACGCGGGCCTGAACCGGATCGCCTTTACGAATATAAATATCTGCCCAAAGGATGAATCCGCGAGCCAACCAGTATTGATGCGGTGTACCGTTCTTGGCAAACTCTTCCAATACCTTTTCTGCGTTCTTATCATCATTGGCATCGTAATAAAGTTGTGCCAATAAGTATTTGGCTTCAGCACCTTGTGCCGTACGTGTATCCTGACTGATCAGCTTCAGGTCTGCCAATGCTTTGGATTCCTGATCCATTTCCATGTAAGCCTTCGCACGAACGTAACGGGCTTCGTTGGCAATTTCCGGAGAAACTTTCGGATTCTTCAGTAACTGGTTTGCTCCGGCAAGTGCATCTTTCTGGTTACCTTCTTTCAATGCACAGCGCATGATTCCCAAAGAGGCAGCTTCTTTGTTGTCGGCACTTTCTGCAATCTCATTCAATCGCTTGAATGTTTCGAGAGCCGCCTTGAAGTTTTCTGTCAGGTATTCAATTTCAGCTTTACGCGCTGTTGATTCTTCCAGGAATTTCCGGTCACCACTGGCAATTACTTGTTCAAACATCGGCAAAGCCTCGTTATATTCCTTCAAGTTGAAAGCAATGCTGGCCAGGTAGAAGTTGGCATTGGTACTGAAGGCACCGTTCGGATAATTCTGCAAGTAATTCTGCATACTCCGGCGTGCTCCTTCGTTGTCACCCCGCATAAACAGCTTTTCTGCTGCAATGTAGGTCAGCGAATCCTGCTCGTTGATGTTCAGGTGGATGTTTCCTCCCAGTGAGTTTACATAGGCAGCATAAGCATCAATATCATTCAAGTCGATATAAACAGACTTCAAATCCTGCAAAGCAACCTTGGCTTCTTCACTGCCCGGATACTTGCTGATGACTTGTTTGTAAGCTTCTGCCGCTTTTTCCGGCTGATTGCCGTTATAGTAAATCAAGCCTAACTGGATACCGGCTTTCCGAGCCAGACTACTTTCCGGATACTCTCCAATCAGCTTGTTGAAGGTTTGAATAGCCGATGAACTGTTCTCCAATAAGACGTAAGTACGACCTTTCTCAAACAGGGCATCGTCGATATATTGAGATTCCGGATATTCACGAATCAACTGATCCATAGCCTGGATCTTTCCGTTATAATCTTTCTGTAAGCCCAATACGAATCCTTTCTGATAAACGGAATAATCTCCGGCAGAAGGAAGAACCTGAGAGGCTTTGTTGTAATTCTCTTCGGCTGCGGCAAACTGGCGATTATGGAACAGACAGTCACCGATACGGTTATAAGCATCCGCATACGAAGCTGCAGCATGATTTTGTTCCACATCCGTATATTGACGGAAACGATTTAATGCCATATCATATTCCTGCTGTTTGAAATAGCAGTATCCCAGGTTATAGAATGAAAGGGCATACATATCCGTACCTTTCTGCTGTGTATTGTTCTGATAAGTCCGGTAGTCGGAAATCGCATTTCCGTATTCACCTTTCCGGTAGTAGGATTCGCCTCTCCAGAAATAAGCATCACTACGGGCTTCTTCGTTATACGTTCCCATCTGGATGGCACGTGTGAACAGATCGATCGCTTCATCCATCTTCATGTTGGTAAAGGATTCCGTTCCCAATTGGAAGAGAATATTCTGTTTGGCATCCAGAATCTTGACACTCGGATGCTTGATCTTTTCGATCGACTTCAGGGCAGCATCATAATTCTTGGTAGTCAGATAGACTTCTACCAGATAATCATTTACTTTGTCAGCATATTGGGAATTCGGGAAGTCGTTCAGGAAATCTTCGAAGATCGTAACGGATTCGCCAAATCCTGTAAATGCCGTTTCGTGTATCAATAAAGCATAGTTGTACATGGCTGCTTCCTGAATTTGTCTGTCGTACGAAGAGGTTGCAGCCGCTTCAAATGCCATGCGTGCATTATTCTTGTCATTCTGTTTCAGATAAGACTGACCTAAATACAGATAAGCATTCTGTGTTAATGCATCATCTTGACTAACGACTTTACCGAAGTTGTTGACTGCACTGCTGTAATTGCCTTTGTTGAACAGACATACACCCAACAGATACAAGTCGCTGCGTAAGGGTTCATCGGCTTCTGATACATATTTACTCAGATAATTCAGTGCTTTGTCCTGTTGTCCCTGATGGTAATAGGAATTACCCAGGATACGATATAATTCGGTGTTGTTATTACTTCTCGGATAAGTATCCAGCAATCGTTCGCCTTCTTTGATTACTTGGCTATATTTATTCTGGATAAAATAGATTTGTGTCGTGTAATATGAAGACTGTTCCTTGAACTCCGGATTCTCTTTCAAGGCATCAAATTCTACGAGCGCTTGATTGTATTTGCCGTTTGCATAATCAATATAAGCTACGTAGTAGGCAGAAGCATCCCGATATTTATCGCCTATTTGCTGAATACGGCTGAACATCTGCCGAATTTGTTGCAACTTGTCCGGATTATCTTTTTCTACTTGAAGCATCGAGTACGCCAGACGAAAACTATATGCTTCCTGTTCTTCCGGACTCAACAGGTCGATGTCGGCTTCTTTTAACCAGAAGATAGCTTTCGGATAGTTCTTTTGTCCGAAATGAACCGAACCGATCAGAAACTCTATCACGTCGGAGTGGCGTGAATCCGGGTACGTTTCAAGATACATTTTCAATAGCTCGTCTGCATTGGGGCGACCTTGCTCAAATGCGGCATAAACCAGCATGAAGTCTGCTTCCTGAATCAAGTCTGCATCGGTGGCATGGGCTTTGTAGGCTTCCAGCTTGTCAATGCAGCCAGAATAATTCTTCAGGCCAAACAATTCCTTGCCTTCTGTAAACAGACGCTCCGGACTGCCAAACTGATACGAGCGTTGAGCATCCACCATGTGCGTACCAAGTACCAGGCATAAGGGAATAAGTATTTTCTTCATCACACTCTTTGCTTTTAATGTGTTTGTTTACTAAAAACAACAAACAACTTTCGCTGTTTGTTTAAACTAACTCTTTGTGTAATTAATTTACAAAGATATATAAACCCGTTGAGATTTAGATAACTTATTAGCCGAAAAAGCTTGCTGTTTGTTTTTTAGCGGTTCATTTCCTGATATTGCCGGATAGCTTTCCGGATGGAAGTAAGACCGAATTCTTCGGGTTGTAGCGTGGCTGGCTGACGAATGATGATTTCGGCTGCGTCGTCGGCTGCCTGTGCCTGGGTAAATTGCTTGACATGACACTCGAAGAACATATCGACGGTATGTACTTCAAATCCTTTATATGGATAGATGTTGGGGATAGAAAACAGATACTCGCAGTGATCGATCTGAAGTCCGGTTTCTTCTTTTACTTCGCGGGCTGCAGCTTCTTCTGCACTTTCGTACATATCGACGAAACCTCCGGGCAGATCTAGTGTACCTTTACCCGGATCTTTGGCGCGTCTGACCAGCAATAGCTCTCCGGCTTCGTTCCGAATAAAGCAAGCAACGGCTGATGAGGGATTGAAATAATAGACAAAACCACAATGCGTGCACTCTTTTGCTTTCTCATTGTGGATGACAAACGTCGGCTGTCCGCAAACCGGACAGAATTTAAACTGATGTAAAGGATGTTGTTTCATAGTTTGCTATATAAAAAAGACAGATCGCATTTTACATACGACCTGTCTTAAAAACATTGTATTATAGGGAAAGATTTTTTTCTTATTCTTTAACTTCCCAGCCTAAAGCACTTGCTCCTAATACGGCAGCATCGCTTTCTTTCAACTGAGAGAATAACAATTTAGTCTTGCCTTCATATACTTTCAGCATATTCTTTTCCATAGAACGCTTGATCGGGTTCATCAGCAGATCACCTGCTTTTGTCAGACCACCGAACAGGATAATTGCTTCCGGACTAGAGAATGCTACGAAGTCAGCAAAGGCTTCTCCTAACATGTTTCCTGTAAATTCGAAGATTTCCAAAGCCAGCTTATCGCCTTTCATAGCGGCATCGAATACATCTTTTGATGTGATTTCATCCGGATCCAATTCGCGAAGTAAGCTTTCGTCTTTACGGATTTCCAGATATTCGCGCGCTGTTCTGGCAACACCTGTAGCTGAAGTATAAGCTTCCAGACAACCCTGACGACCGCAACCGCAAGGACGTCCGTTGTTACGACGCATGATAACGTGGCCTAATTCACCAGCAAATCCGTCGTGACCATATACTAAGTTACCGCCAATAACAATACCGCTACCTACACCTGTTCCCAAAGTGATAACGATAAAGTCTTTCATTCCACGAGCAGCACCGTAAGTCATTTCACCGATTGCTGCAGCATTGGCATCGTTTGTCAGCGCAACAGGAAGACCTCCTAAATAATCGCTGATCAGTTCTGCCAAAGGAATTTTACCTTTCCAAGGAAGATTGGGAGCAAATTCAATACAGCCATTAAAGAAGTTTCCGTTTGGCGCTCCAATACCGATACCTTTGATCTTACTAGGACCACCAGCCTGATCGATGATTCCTTTCAAACCGTCGCCCAAAGCTGTTACATAATCGTTGATATCTGTATATTTACCAGTCTTGATAGAGCTAGTATATAAAATAGTTCCGCGTGCATCAACCACGCCAAAAACCGTGTTGGTACCACCTATATCGATACCTACTACATAAGGCTTCTCCATGATTTTATGTTTAGATTAAAAATGAATTACTAATTAATTGTAGGCAAATATAAGTTCTTTATGAAAAGTAACCATGAATTTCGGGAAAAAAATTACATATTCATGTCTATTTTATTTCATCTCAAATAAATCTCTGTCTTAAAAATATGTTTTAGGAAATGTTTTATCCACAGGTGCAGATAAAACCTATATATCAAGACTTTCTCCGGGCTGTTGGAGCAGATTGAACGAAACGCCTTTTTCTTGGGCGTATGTTCCAAACGGAAGCGTAAGTTCCGGCTTTTCCCAAAAATGCATCGGAATGAATTGTTTTACATGTATTTGCTGAATGAATTGTTCGGCACCTCGGGCAAATTCACTTCCGATTCGCGGATCGACCGGAAACAGGGCAATGTCGATGTTGTTGCATGTTGCTTTCAAAATCTTTATTTCATGCAGGAAGTTTCCTTCGGCTTCTTTTACTTCCTGTTCGGTCGATTCGTCTTTCCAATGCCAGTTGTTGAGGTCGCCTGCATGGAAGATATGCTTGTGTTCGCATGTCAAAAGAAAGGATACGCCTACATCTGTCGAGCCGAAAGCCTGAATCCGGATCAGAGCATCTTCGTAAATGTCTCCTTTGGTCAGGAATGTCGCTTCACTGGCCATTGCCTTTTTGTGTTTCAGGATATCTTTACTTAATAAGTAATGAATATTCTCCTTTTGTTCTTTCCAGGAAAAGATTTCCCGGCTGAAGTGATCCGGATGAAAATGTGACGACAAGATATAAAGAGGTTCCGGCTTTTGGAGCAAGATGTCGTGTACATAACCTTGCTTTCCCTTCGTATCTTTATAGTAATCGAATAGAATGGAATAAGCCGGAGTCTCCAGAGCAAAACAACTGTGATAAATATATGTCAGTTTCATAAAAAGCTTTTTATAAAGAACACTACATACGGCTCTTTTGTTCTTGTCCGGCTCCTGTTCCTTTATATTTGCTTTTGCTGGCATTGAATTTATAGCGGATTGTCAGTCTTGCTTGGCAATGTGTAGAATGCTCGTCCATTTGCATGGTTTGCCGGTCGCTGACATACATGATAAAACTACGTTTATAGCTATCCAAAACATTCCATGCGTCGAGCTGAAGGGTTAGGTTGTCGTTGAGGAAGCTCTTTTGTAAGGAAAGGTCTGCTCTCCATGAGGGTTTTAAGAAACGACCGTTTTGAATATCTCCTTTCGTCTTGTATAGGAAATCAACATCCAGTAAAATTCCCCAAGGCAACTGAAGGTTGTTATTCCAGGTGATGGTTCCCATCGGGTTATTCAGTTTCAACGGCCCTTGAGGCGTTTGGGTTGTGTACCATTGTTTTGTTACTTGAAATCTCCATTGCGGACGCCAGAATCCAATGGTAGGAGCGATGGTCAGTCCGGCAAATACCTTGTCGTACGTCGGAGCATTAGCCAGTGACATGAGCATAATGGTCGGATTTTTTTCGTCATACAAACTTGTTACGTTGATGACCTTGTCTTTGATGCGGTTATAACCGGTACTTACTTGTAGCCATCGGTATGTTGCTCCTAACGTTACGTTTTGTGTCAATGTCGGTTTCAATAGAGGATTTCCGGTTTCGTATGTATATTTGTTGGCATATAATACATTGTTTCGCAGATCCCAATAGGACGGACGAGCAATATCTGTCCGGTAAGCCAGTTGGATGTTTATCCGTTGGATAGGAAATGACAAAGAAAACGTCGGGAACAGATTATTGTATGTCTTGCTTTGTTCGTCTATCCGTTTGCCTTCTACGTAATAGTCGGATGAGGTATATTCGTAGCGCAGCCCTATCTGGGTTTGAACTTTTCCGAAATTCTTTCCGTATTCGGCAAAGACGGCTCCCATGTTTTCACGGATACGACTGTCGTCGTCATTGAGAATTCCTTCCGGATTGATGAAGAGATTCCCCCGGTTTGTATATGTATATTCACCACCCAAAGCTAATTCGCCGTCCCATACGGGTTTGGAAAGTATCAGTTTGGTAGCATATAACGAATTGCTTACGTCATTGAAAGAGGAAACCGTCCGGGTTTCTTCTGCTTGATTGGGTATGCGGGTAACTTCATCGATGTTGTTTTCTTTATGGATATCACTCCAGTAACCATCCAGGTTTAAGTCAACGTTCCAGTTATTGATTTTTCCCGTGTAGTAGGCATTCAGCTGATGGGTGTCATCTTTATCGGTTTCGAGATTCGGACTGTAAGTGCTTTCTGTTGGTTCATGGTCTTGAAATACTTCTGTATTCAGGATCATGTTCATGGTATTTGCCGGCGTTTTATCATACCCGTAGCGAATACCGATGGCATTATTCTCGTCGAAAGTGTAGTTCAAGGCAAGCTGTGCGCCTAATCTTTTGTCAGTTCCATCGGTGAAGACGGTTGATTCCTGTCTCCAATATTGCTGGAGATAGGTGTCTTGGTAAAAATCTTTGGAGGACCATCCGTAAGAACGAGAACCGTAGATCATGCCCGACAAATCAAAACTCCCTTTACGATAGTTGAAGTTAAACTGTTCCAAGGCGCTCCAGTCGCGGTTGTATTGAAACATGGCGCGATTGTCGAATCCAAAGCCTTCGCCTTCAACCTTCTTGGTTGCAATTCGTATAACTGCTGTTACTTCAGCTCCGTATCGGGCACCCGGATTGTTGATGACTTCTACCGACTTGATGTTTTCTGCCGATATCTGATCCAGTTCTGTCAGGTCTCGAACTTTACGTCCGTTGATATAGATTTCCGGTGTTCCCCTTCCGAATACGTTTATTTCTCCGTCTTGAGCGGTTACATTAGGGATTTTGTCGAGTAGTTGTTCGGTAGTTCCGGCTTTTTCCAGTACGGTTCCGCTTACGCTTGTTACCATGGCATTTCCTTTCATGCGGGTAATGGGCAACGAACCCTTTACTACGACTTCGCCTAATTGCTGTACATCCGAGGCCAAACGTATGATACCTAAATCTGGCGGATTGATGGATTTATAGATGGTCTCAAAGCCAATAGACGAAATGCGGACGAGCTGGTTGGAGGCTGTTGCTTCCAAGGCGAAAGAACCGTTTTCATCACTCATCGTACCCGTTACGAACGATGAATCCGGAAGCGATAACAATACGATATTGGCATAGGGTAAAGGCTGATCTTTTTCATCGACAAGTTTTCCATGGATCGTTTGTGCTGAAAGAGGTATGCTTCCTGCTAATAGGAAACAGGTAATGATGTTTTTAATCATCTGGTTTGCTTTTTAAGTTTGACATCCTGTATTATAAATAAGAAGCGTGAGACTTGTTCTGTCCATTGAAAAACAGGTATCGCCAAACACCTTGAGGAAATGGACGAAGAAACAATATTCTCACGCCGTATTGTGTATGACGAATAGGATATAGCCACCAAGGGCCATACCAAATTGCATACAGACAAACACAGAATGAGCGTTACATTGTCTCTATCCTTCCTCTGAAATTGGCGATTTCGGTAATTCGGATAAAGCAAAAACGCTTTCTTTGATATTCAGTGGATTTCTCCCCACTGACAGGAACAAAGATATACGTTTTTTCAATGCAACGCTCGTGTTTGAGAATATTATTTCTTCAAAATTACACAAAAAAGGACATAAATAGGGAGAATTCAGTGAAAGTCTCGCAAATTGTGCAACAAATACATTTTGGATACCTTGTTGGGATCAACCTGCGTTGTAAAGTTCGTCAGAATCTGACGAGTAAATCAAGTTGTTCTCTAAAAAGATGATGATTAAAGACAATGTCAAAAAATCATTTTTGATAATTATTGAATCAGTTTTAATAGATTTGGAGTGCAAAGGATTCCATACCTTTACCTCAGTACAGGCCTTTTGTGAGATGGTGGTGGAATGGATTGAAGATTGATAAAAACGAGATTGCACGGGAATTGGATTTGATGAAAGAAATTGGGATCGGTGGTGTTGAAATCAATTCGATCCGGTTTCCCGGGTTGGGTGCAATACGGTGATTATTTCAACGAACATAATACTTTCTGGCCGTATTATCATTACTGGATGGATTATAAGGCTCGCGTCAGTGCTATACTGCAAAACAGTATTCCGCAGTCGGATATAGCCATTCTTCCGCCTCTGGAAGATATGTGGTCTGTTTTAGGCCAACAACGGGATCCGTTCCCGGAAAATATCTTCCCGGCTTATGCCCATGACTTGTGGCAAAATCTGCATCAGAACGGAAATGGGTGTGATTATGTAAGTGAACATATTTTACAGCAGGCGCGGATAACGAAGGGAAAACTGTCGTTTGGTCCCAGAACCTATCAGACGCTGATTTTACTGGATGTGGAAAGTCTGGATCCCAAAACGGCTGTTGCCATTGAACGGTTTGTGAAAAAAGGAGGTAAGGTTATTTGTATCGGAAAAAGACCGCATCAAAGTATTGGTTTTGCTGATTATCAGAAAAAGTCGCTTACCGTTCAATCTGTTTTCGATAACTTGTTCGAAACCTATCCGGATCGGATTGTCAATATTCCGACTCCAACTTTACCGCAGACGGAATGGTTTGCCCAGGTGCAGAAAGAATTGAATCTGAAACCGTATGTGAAAGTAGATAAACCGGTCAAATGGATGTTCTATAATTATTACAAATCTGACGATAAGGATATTTTCTTCATTACTAACTTTAACCGTCAGGCTAGTTATCAGGTCAATTTGAGCTTTACCGATGCTGTTCAGGGTAAGCAGGCCTGGCTTTGGGATGCTGAGACCGGAAAAAGATATCTTCTTGATCAGGACGGATCTTCTATGACATTGCGGTTTGGACCGGCTGAATCTAAGTTCATCGTCTTTGACAAGCTGAAAACGGGTGAACCTTACCAAGCTCTTCCATTGGAACCGGACAGCACCCGGTTGATAGGCGAGGTCTGGAACGTACAGGCAAACCATGTAGACGGTTCAACCCAAACCTTTGAAATAGACAATCTAGTCGATTTCAATACACTGCCCTTTGTCTGGATGAAGCATTTTGCCGGGACATTAAGCTATACAACGACATTCCAGGTAGATGATCCGAATGCCTTTCGCGTTATCAATACCGGAAAGGCTCGGGGCGTTGTCGAGGTCTATCTCAATGGCGAAAAGATTGGTACCAATTGGTATGGCGAAGCTGTATTTGACATCCAGCACAAACTTAAACCGGGAGAAAATCAGTTACAAATAAAACTCGTTACACCTTTAGGCAATTATGCGACGACCATCACCCGGCGTTATGCCTCGTCGATGGAAGAGATCGGATTACAAGGTCCGGTCCGGATGTATTGAGTTTGTTGACGGGAATAATGATCCGGCTATGTTTTGTGTTATTACAATTTTCCATAAATCAGTCTGATTAGTTATTGATAAATAAAAGTCTATTTTGAAAACCCGCAGGCAAAGATAGTTGGCTGGTTTGGGGCGGCAGACGGTTAAGGTCAATTAGGGTCGGTTAATCACAGATAAAGTCAGTTATTCTGTGGAGGGTGTTCTTATGGGTTTAGAGGAAAACCAACGAGAATCGAAAAGGATATTCGAGAGAATTCATTGGGATTCTCGTGACAACGGATTGAGAGGATAACGGGATGGAATGTTGCTGTATTTTTTGATTTTTGAAAGCGACCCTTTCTATCTTTATTTCTTTATTCTTTTTTTCTAATAT
>OHMX01000272.1_pt1 | contig 27962 bp, 19 predicted proteins | sample 1569471 | NCBI WGS metagenome assembly OHMX01 (sample SAMEA3879547, study PRJEB24766) | human gut metagenome | biome: human-associated habitat; feature: feces | place: USA | collected 1985/1987
AAAGGGTTCTGCTGCCTTATGCAAGAAATAAAAAATGGAATTGATAGAACCCACCATAATAGATAGGGTCACGATAGTTGAGGCGTTGCCAGTTCTCGTTCGTCCCGTGGCCCACCCAGCAGACGGGCGCTTCCAGTTCGACGAAGAGCCCGAGCTCGTCGCAGGCCTCGAGGAACTCTTCGGCGGGCGGGTAGTGGGACGTGCGGACAAAGTTACAGTTGGCCGCGCGGTAGAGTTCGGCATCGCGGCGCCACCATTCCGCCGTGAGCGAGCGGCCCAGCAGGGGGTGCACCTCGTGGCGGCACACGCCGCGCAGCTTGACCGCGCGGCCGTTGACCAGGAGACGGTTGCCCCGCACCTCCACTTCGCGGAAGCCGATGCGGCGCGCCACGTCCTCCACCGGTTGCCCGCCGGCGTAGAGGCGGGTCGTGACGGTGTAGAGGTTCGGGTGCTCGTTGTCCCACAGGCGCGGCGCCGCGACGGGCAGTGCCAGCCAGCCCTGCCACGTGCTGTCCGGCGCGATGGCCGGGAGCGCGGCGCGCAGGGTGGCGCCGTGTCCCTCCACGCTCACTTGCAGGGCGGCGTCGGTCAGGGTGCGCCCCGTCGTGTTGCAGACCCGGGCAAAGACGCGCAACGTGGCGTCGCGCCAGGCCGTGTCGAGGTCCGTCACGAAACGGAGGTCCGAGACGTAGGCCCGCGGGACGGCGAAGAGCGTGACCTTCCGCGTGATGCCTCCCAGTTGGTGTGCGGCATACTGCGTGAGCGAGCCGAGCATGTCGGCCAGCGACTCGCTGCGCACGCGCAGGGCCACTTCGTTGCCGCCCTGCCGCAGGGCGTCGGTCACGTCGATTTCGTAAGGCGTCATGCCGCCCAGGTGGTAGCCCGCCCGTTGCCCGTTGACGTAGACCTCGTATTCGCTGTGTACGCCGTCGAAGCGCAGCTTGACGCGCTGTCCGGCCCAGTCGGCCGGCAGGGTGAACGTGCGGCGGTAGCGGGCCCAGCCGGCCGAGTCTACGCGGAAGCCCTGCATGGCCCATTCGCCCGGCACCTGGATGTCGTGCCAGTCCTCGCCCGACTCTTCCGGGCTGAACTGCCACACGCCGTTCAGGCTCAGCGCCGCGCGGTAGGTGCCCGCCACGGCGGCCGGTCGCGGTGTGTAGTGCGGCAGGTGGGCCTCCACGTCGATGAGCGTGTCGACGACAAAGGCCGGGCGCCGCCGGAGTTCGGCCCGCGCCTCGTCCCTGAAGGGCACGAGTGGCGTGGCGTCGGCCGAGAGCAGGCGGATGCCCGAAACGACGGCGTTGGGCCCGCCCGAGCATTCAAAGACCAGCACCAGCTGGCCGTAGGCATAGGCCTTGCGGGGCAGGCGGACACGGCGCGTGGTCAGTTCGCCCTGGCTCAGGCGCACCGGCTCGCACACCGGGTTGCCGTCGGCCTGCACCTCGACGAGGCGGTCGCCGTCGGAGTAGAAAGTCAGTTCCAGTTCGTAGTCCGCCTCCTTGTTCAGGCGGTCGAAGGCATAGATGACGCGCGGCCCGAAGTTGCACGTCAGGGCGGCGGGGTCTGTCCCCGCCGGACCGGTAAAGGTGTAGTCGTCCCCCAGCACCAGGTGGGGCTGGGCGGAGGCGTTGCCGCAGTCGTCCGCGGCGACGACGTGCAGGGCGTCGTCCTGTGCCCGCAGCGGCGAGCAGGCCAGCAGCGCGGCCAGCAACGCCAGGGCAGAGCGTTTTGTCGTGTGGTTCATAAGTGTATAAATATAGGTGTGTTTCTTCGGACAGTCGCAGGTTTTTCTGTTCCGCAAATATAGGGAAATCCGCGCAGGCTGCCAAGCGGCGTGCCCCTTTTTCGCCTCCCCGTCCTCCGTGGCGCCCGGCGCGGGACCAGGGGCGGCAGCGACGGTCGCGCTCGCCCCTGATCCGCCGTCGCGCCCGGGCGGTGCGGTCCGTCGGCCCCAGTTCCGGCGGCCCGGCTTCCGCCCTCTCCCGCCCGGCTTCGGCGCGCGGCGGCGTGTCCGTCGGCCGGCAAACGTTAAAAAAACGAAAGGAACGACCGTTCCGCTTGGTCCGGCTGCGGGGGATTTGCTAACTTGCACGCTCAAAGAAATGTCAAACACTTAACCCCTTTCTATCATGAAGCACAGACTTTACGCAACAATGGGCCTTGCCCTGCTGCTGGCTTGCCCGGCGGCCCTTCCGGCACAGCGGACGCTGACCGCCGAACGGGGCGAGGCCGTGGAGCTGACGGCCGAGGCGGGCTATGCCACGTATCAGTGGCAGGTGTCGACGGACGGCCTCGCCTTTGCCGATTATCCTGGCGCCACGGCCCGGCAGTGGACGCTGCGGCCCTATGCCACGGCCTACTACCGGGCGGTGGCGACCGATGCCGACGGCGCGACGCGCTATCTCGATACGGTCCGCGTCGCGATGACGACGGTACAGTATGCCGAGAACTACACCACCCTCTCGGCCGCCCACGGCTATGTGGAGACCCTTAGCGGGCAGCCCGGCGCCTCGGGCATCAGCATTCCCGAGGAAGAGCGCGTGAACGGCCTGCCCGCCGTGGCCCGGCAGCTGACCAACTGGACCAGCGGCGACGCCATGGCCGTCTACTACGTACACCACCCCGCCGACACCGTCGACGTGAACCTGCGGCTCACGGTCCGCTCCGGGCGCACGGTGAACCTGCGCGTCACGGTCTGGGACCCGACGGACCTGAGCGCTCCCCTGGCCGAGCAGTACCTGGCCGTCAGCGGCACGGGCAGCGCACAGACCCTCCCGATGGTGGGCTTCGTGGCGCCCCGCGCGGACTACTTCCGCTACCAGCTGGAATGCCTGGAGGGCTGGGCCGACGTGACCAACATTGACCGCTTCTTTGTCTACTCCCACTCGAGCGAGCAGAGCTGGAAAGCGGCCTACCTGAGCTCGCCCTCGGTCCACCTGACGCAGTGGCGCTCCACGGCCGCCGGCGCACCCACCGGCGCCTCCTACGACTGGTGCTACCAGGAAGTGATGATGCCGCCCGAATCCGACATCGTGGGCACTTACGTCATGTCGCTCGGCGTACTCGACGGCTACATGGGCATACAGAACAACGGCACGTCGAACGGCGAGACGCTCCACGAGGTGCTTTTCTCCATGTGGGACGACGGCGATACGGACCAGGACCCCAACCTGCCGGCCAACCGCCGTGCTTCCGTGGTGGACCACGACCCGCAGGCCACCGTCAACCGCTTTGGCAATGAGGGCACGGGTATGCAGACTTACTACCGCGGCCATCACTGGGAAGCCGGGCAGTGGGTGCAGTTCCTCACCAACTGCCGCCCCGAGACGATGCGCTACCAGGAGGAAGTGAACGGACAGCTCGTCGGGCGCGTGCAGCACAACATGCTCGTCTCGACCTGGTTCAACGCCGGCGACGGCAAGGGCTGGCAATACATGTCCACACTCCGCCTGCCCAACAACACAAGCTATTTCGACTCCTGGTACTCTTTCCTGGAGAACTACAACGCCGCCACGGGCGAGGCCCGGCGTAAGGGCTACTACCGCAACGGTTATGCCCGTTCGCGCACCAACGGCCGCTGGTTCCACTTCAACGAAGTGAGCTTCGGGCATACGGACGGCGGCACGGCCCCCGGCGCCCGCAACGACTGGGGGCAGGGCGTGGCGGACGACGTCCCCGGCGCCTTCTTCATGGCTACGGGCGGCTATCTGCCCACCGACATGCGGGGCTCGTCCGTTACGCTCCGCACGGACAACACGCCGGTCGACACCATCGACCTCGAGACTCTCGAGGCCCGCGTAGACCTGGCCGTGGCCAACGAAAAGGAACAGATGGCGCAGGACGAGCTGTTCAACGACAGCTGCTACGACAAGTCGGGCTGGGAGGTCGTCTCCTTCTCGAGCCAGGAGACGGCGGGCGAAGGCAGCAACGGCCGCGCGGCCCTGGTCATCGACGGCGACGACGACACCTACTGGCACTCGGCCTGGTACAGCAGCTCGTCGAGCTACCCGCACTGGATTGTGGTCGACATGAAGGAAGAACTCCTCGTGGGCGGCTTTGAAATCACCATGAGCGGCGGCAGCAACCGCTACATCAAGTCCTACGAGATGCAGGCCAGCAACGACGGCAGAACGTGGACCACCTTCTACGCCGACGACGACGCGCCGAACGACGTCTCCTTCCGCGTGCTGCTCGACGAACCGGTCCGGACGCGCTACTTCCGCCTCTACATCACCGACGGCCGGGCCACGGACGGCGACCACGTACGCGTGAACGAGATAGACGTCGTCCCGCCCCTCACGGTGACGGGCGTGGGCTACGTGCCCGTGGGCCGCGCCGACCTGACGGTCAGCTACGACGGCAGCCATCTCGACGTGACGGCTCCCCGCGCCGCCGCCTCGGCCAGCGTCCGCCTGGTCAGCATGGAGGGCCGCACCGTGGCGCGCCGCAGCTTTGACCGCGTGGCCGCCGGCGACTCGCTGCGCCTCGCCGTCGGCGCCCTGCCGGCCGGGACCTACGCCGTCCTCTTCGACGACGGTGCCCCCACGGCTGCCAGCGCCAAGTTTGTCATGAAGCGCTGACGGGCTCCCGTTCCAGCCAACGGCGGCCGCCCCGGAATCCGTTCCGGAGCGGCCGCTGCGTTTAGGGCCCTGCGGCCCCCGTTTTTTTCGTAAATTTGTCCCGCTGTTCCCGTGCCGACACGCCTAAGGCCCGTCGCTACGGGAATAGGGCCAGAAAAAACGCGCCTAAGGCGCGTTCCGTTTGACGTAAACCGTAAGACTTTATGCGTAAACTCACCGTAGAGGAGCTCTGCCGCATGGACGTGGCGGAGTTCAAGCGGGCGGAGAAGCTGCCCGTGGTCATCGTGCTCGACAATGTCCGCAGCCTGCACAACGTGGGCTCCGTCTTCCGCACGGCGGACGCTTTCCGCCTGGCCGGTCTGTGCCTGTGCGGCATCACGGCCTGCCCGCCCTCGGCCGAAATCCACAAGACGGCCCTCGGGGCGGAGGACAGCGTGGACTGGCGCTACTTCGCGGACACGCTCGAGGCCGTCGGCTGGCTGCGGGCGGCGGGCTACACGGTGCTGGCCGTGGAGCAGGTGGAGGGCAGCCGGATGCTGGACCGCCTGCGCCTCGACGCCGCCGGCCGCTATGCGCTCGTGGTGGGCAACGAGGTGAAAGGCGTGCGCCAGGACGTGGTCGACGTCGCCGACGGCGCGGTGGAGATTCCCCAGTTCGGGACGAAACATTCGCTCAACGTGTCGGTGTCGGCCGGCATCGTCATGTGGGAGTTCTTCCGCCAGTTGCGCGGCTGACGGGCGCCGCGGCGCTCAGTGGGCAAGTTTGGCCTGGTAGGCCAGGGCGTAGGCGCGCATCTGCTTGATCATGGCCAGCAGGCCGTTGCTGCGCGTGGGCGAGAGGTGTTCTGTCAGCCCGATTTTCGGGATGAAGTAGAGGTCGGCCTCGAGGATTTCCTTCGGCGTGTGTCCGCTCAGGACGCGGACCAGGAGTTCCACGATGCCCTTGACGATGAGGGCGTCGCTCTCGGCGCGGAAGGTGAGCACGCCGCCGGCCTCCTCGCAGACCAGCCAGACGCGGCTCTGGCAGCCGTCTATCAGGTTTTGGTCCGACTTGTCGGCTTCGGGCAGGGCCGGTTGCGACTCGCCCAGGTCGATGAGCAGTTGGTAACGGTCCATCCAGTCGTCGAGCTCGGAAAACTCTTCGATGATTTCGTCTTGTGCTTCGTTGATGGTCATGGTGTTCGGGATTGAAGATTGTGCCGCCCGTCCGTTTCTCGGACGGGCGGCGTCGTTGTCAGTTGGCTTGTTCTTCGGAGAGGAGCTGCAGGAGCGTCTGCCCGACGAGGCGCAGCGTCTCCTTCGAGATGTTCTCCGGCGTGTCGTTGACGGTGTGCCACGTGGCGCCGAATCCGCCCTGCGGGCCCACGTAGGGCACGACGTCGACGGTGGGGATGCCGGCCACCTGGTTCATGGGCAGGTGGTCGTCCGTGGCCCACGAGCCGTCCTGCGGCAGGAAGAGATGGTCCGCGCCGACGCTCTCGGCCGTCTGCCACAGGCGGAGCATGACGGCCTCGGCGTAGCGCTTCGAGAAGCCCTCGTAGCAGAAACGGGCGTCGCGGCCGCCGACCATGTCGAGCAGGACGCCGTAGCGGGCGCGGTAGCCCTGTGCGGCGGCCTGGCGGGCCCAGAGCTGCGAGCCCAGGCACCAGTCGTTGCCCTCCGGGTCGGGCGTGCCCCAGTAGGGGGCGCCGTAGTCCTCGGCGTCGAAGCAGACGAAGTCCACGCCGACCTGGGGCTGCAGCTCGCCGACGAGGCGGGCCACCTCGAGGAGTACGGCCACGCCGCTGGCGCCGTCGTTGGCGCCCATGACGGGTTCGCGGTGGCGCGAAGAGTCGGGGTCGGCGTCGGCCCAGGGGCGGCAGTCCCAGTGGGCGGCCAGGACGACGCGCTCCTCGGCCTCGGGGCGGTAGGACGCTATGAGGTTGCGTCCGTCCAGTCGCTTACCGTCCCAGCCGGTAAAGACCGCTTCCTGCTGGGTCACTTCGAGGCCGAACGAGCGGAATTTCTCTACAATCCAGTCGCCGCAGGCGCGGTGGGCGGCCGAGTTGGGGACGCGGGGGCCGAAGGCGCACTGCGCCTCGACATAGGCCAGGGCCGAGTCGGCGCTGAAGGCCACGGGGGTGAGTACGGCGGCCGGCTCGGCGGTCTCGTCGGGGGCGGCGTTCTTGTTCTTGCAGGCCGTCAGGGCCGTGCCGGCCAGCAGCAGGGCTGCGGCGGCGAGAAGGAGTGATTGCTTCATGGTGAATGCCTTAAAGTCGGAAAGGAAAGGGGGCGCGGGCTCAGAGCTGCACGCTGCTTTTGTATTGCGCCTGGCTCATGACGCGGACGAAGTTGCCGCCCCAGAGCTTGCGCAGGCTCTTGGCGTTGAGGCCCTCGGCCAGGAGCTTGCACGTGAGGAGCGTCATGTCGGCCTCGGAGGCCAGTCCCGTGACGCCGCCGTCGCCGTCGAAGTCCGAGCCGATGCCGACGTGGTCGATGCCGGCTACGTCGATCATGTGGAGGATGTGGCGCACGGCGTCGTCGATGGTGGCCTCGCCGTCCTCGCGCAGGAAGCCGCCGTAGAAGGTGGCTTGCGCCACGCCGTCGGCGGCAGCCAGGGCGCGCAGCTGGTCGTCCGTGAGGTTGCGCGGATGGTTGCAGAGGGCGCGGGCCGAGGAGTGGGAGCAGAGGACCGGCGCCGCGCTGGCCTGGAGCGCGGCGTAGAAGGTCTCTTCCGAGGCGTGGGAGAGGTCGACCATAATGCCCGTGCGGTTCATCTCGGCAATCACTTCGCGGCCGAAGTCGCTCAGGCCGCCGTGTTCGCGGCGGGAGTGGCGCGCCGAGTCGCACAGGTCGTTGTCGCCGTTGTGGCAGAGCGTGATGTAGACGACGCCCATACGGCGGTAGCGTTCCACGTTGGCTAGGTCGTGGCCCAGGGCGTAGCCGTTCTCGATGCCGATGAGCACGGCCTTCTTGCCGACGTTCTTGGCCTGGAATACTGTCTTGGGCGATACGGCCAGCGTCGCCCCGTTGCAGTGGTGGACAGACTGCTGAATCAGCTCGATGAGCCGGTCTGTCCGCTCCGTGGCGGCGGCCAGTTCCTCGGGCGAGCGTCCGCCTTGCGGCAGGTAGGCGGCCATGACCACCGCGTCGACGCCGCCTTCGGTGAGGCGGTGCAGGTCGACGAGCCCGTGCTCCGAGCGCTGGTCCAGGCGGGCGCCCTTCTCGAGGAGCATCGGCGTGTCCACGTGCGAGTCGAGCGTGAGTATGGAGCGGTGGATGTGGCGGGCGCTGCGGTAGGTGGCGGCCTGTTCCACGAAGTGGCGGAACAGGGGGAGCATGGAGCGGTCGCCGGTGTCGGTGAAACTCTCCGGGTGCCACTGGACGCCCATCACAGGCCGGCCCTCGCGGCTCTCTATGGCCTCGACGATGCCGTCGGCCGAGCGGGCCGTGACGCGCAGGTGGGGGCCCGGGTCGGACACGGCCTGGTGGTGGAAGGAGTTGACGGCGAAGTCGGTGCCCAGGAGCGAGGCCACGACGGAGTCTTTCTCGGCATGGACGCGGTGGGTGGCCACGTGGCGCGGGGCGTCCTGGCTGTGCTTGAGCAGGCGCGTGCCGGGCGGCAGGCAGGTCTCCAGGTCCTGGAACACGTCGCCGCCGAGCGCTGCGGCGAGCACCTGGACGCCGCGGCAGATGCCGAGGAGCGGGATGTTGCGGTCGGTGGCCAGCCGCACCAGGAGCAGCTCGCAGCCGTCGCGTTCGGGGTTGATGGCGTGGAGGCCGGGCAGCGGGTCCTGGTTCAGGTAGAGCGGGTTGAGGTCCGCGCCGCCCGAGAGCAGGATGCCGTCGAGATGGTCGAGCAGGCTGACGAGCATGACGCTATTGTCCGTCGGGGGGAGGATAATGGGAATGCCGCCGCCCAGTTCGATGCTGCGGTAGTAGGCGCGGGCCAGCTCGCAGCCGTGCTCGCCGAAGTTGCCCGTGATGCCGATGACGGGGCGTTGCCCGTGGTTGGGAAAGTGGTCAGTTAGGGTCCGGTATTCGCCGGCAATGTCAAATTGGTTACAATTCATGTCAGAGGTTGGGTCAGATTACGGGGTACAGGTAGGAATACGGTCGGAGAGCCGGCGCAGTCGCAGCGCCGGCTCTCCCGGATAGATTTCAGTTCGTTTTGCGTTTCGGATTTTTGGGGAACCAGCCTTTCTCCACCCGCTCCTTCTGTTCAAAGAGCTCCTTGACCGTCCAGAGGGCGGAGAAGCCCACGATGCCGCACAGCGCGCTCCAGAAGAGGTCCTCGATGAAGAGGGCTGCGGCGGCGCCGGCCAGGCCGAGCAGGAGGAATATCCACCACGGCCGCGTCCCGAAGTAGTACTCCGTCTTGACGACGATGGGGTGGAAGATGCCGATGACGAGAAAGGTGCAGACGCCCAGCAGCAGACCTTCAAAGTGGAGTTCCATGGGCGGCGGGGATTAGTGTGCCGTGTGGCGCGAGGCGCGTCGGCGGGCCGTTTCGTGGTCCGGGTCGTCGGTCATCTGCTTCGACTCGCGCAGGCGCTGGGCGAAGTCGCGCACGGCCTGCATGCCCTCGTTGTCGGCCTCGGCCGGGACGAGGATGGGCACTTGCCGCGTGAAGCTCTGCTCAAGGGAAATGAGCGTTTCGGTAGAGATGACGCCGGGAATCTCCTGGATGCGGTTGTTGAGCAACTCCATGAGGTGCTCGTTGTCGCGGGAGTAGAGCTTGATGAGCATGGTGTAGGGCCCCGTGGTGAAGTGGCATTCCACGATCTCCGGGATCTTGATGAGCTCGGCGGCGACCTCGCTGTACATGGAGCCGCGCTCGAGCTTGATGCCTACGAACGTGCACGTGCTGTAGCCGATGTGTTTGGGGTAAACGTTATAGCCTGAGCCCGTGATGATGCCCGCTTCCGTCAGGCGCTGTACGCGCTGATGGATGGCGGCGCGCGAGACGCCGCACACTTCTGCCACTTCCTTGAAGGGAACGCGCGCGTCGACCGAGATGATTTGCAGTATCTTCAGGTCGAGCAAGTCTACTTTCTTCATAATGGGATTGTTCTTTTTATTTTAGATGAGGACAAAGGTAGCTATTTCCTTGCACATTCCGGAAGTATTTTGTGCCAAAAATACAATATTAAGCCTTTTTTGCTGACATTTACTCCATTTCCGGGCCTTTCGTCCGTGCGTGGCGCGCAGGGCGGCCGGCCGCGGCGGCGGGGGCGGGGCGCGGCCGGGCCCGTTGCGGGCGGCTGCGTAAAGGGGGCCGGCTGTGGCCGCGACGGGCCGCCGCCACAGCCCGACTGGGTCGCCGCGAACGGGCCTTAGCCCCGTAAAAACTGGGCCTATTCCCGTCGCCACGGGGCTAAGGCGTGTGGCGGCGGGCCCCGGGCGGCCCGGTGCGGCGCCCGGCCGGGTCGGCGGGCGAAGGGGCGGAATGGCTAAAAAAACTGAAAAAGTCCGTCCGTAACCAAAGAAAAACGGGCCGCGGCGCGGTGGGTGTTAATAAATCCGTAACTTTGCCGGATGCAGTCGCTTCGCCGCCCGCTGCGGGACTGGCGGAGGGCTGTCTCGCTCTTTTCAAACCTATTTTTCACTAACACTTTTTTACGCAGATTCATGAAAAACAGCAAGAAGGTCTGCCTTTCCTGCGTGCTGGCCTTGATGGCTGGCGGCGTCGCGGCACAGGTGCCCGTGGACTACTCGAAGTATCCCGACTACACCCCGCCCGTGAAGCCCGATGCCCGTACGAGTGCCCTGTTGCAGCCTAAGGCCGGCGCCGCCCAGCAGCGGCCCGACCATGTGAACAATGCGGAGAACATCTACTTCCCGCCCGTCTTCAACCAGGACGGCGGCTCGTGCGGTTCGGCCTCGCGCATTGCCTACATGTTCAATTACGAGATGAACGCCTACCGGGGCCTCGACGGCTCGCTCGAGGAGAACCAGTACCCCACGCACTTCACGTGGCTGCTGACCAACTCGAACTCGAGCAAGGACGGCATGGCCAAGGCCAACGGCGTACCCAACGTGCCGACCTACGGCGGACGCACGTACTCCTCCCTGTTCGGCAACCAGGACACCGCCGCCCCTGACTTCGGGTGGATGCAGGGCTACGACAAGTGGTACTCCGCCATGTTCAACCGCCTGGAGCAGAACCCCAACCTCCCGGCCAACGTCGGGACGGAAGAGGGCCGCGAGATGGCCAAAAACTGGCTGTGGAACCACAACGGCGACACGAGCTTCAAGGCCGGCGGCATCTGGGGCTTCGGCGTAGCCAGCGGCGGCACGTGGGTAGACATTCCCTCGACCGATACTAATGACGCTATCGGCGTCACCGGAAAGAAGTACGTCAAGAACTGGGGCGCGCAGGTGGACCACGCACTCACCGTCGTGGGCTACGATGACCGCATCGAGTTCGACCTGGACGGTAACGGCGTGGCCGGTGAGGTGGACAAGGACGAAGTGGGCGCCTGGATCGTCGTCAATTCGTGGGGCGACGGCTGGTGCAACAACGGCTTCATCTACTGTCCGTACAAGAACGCCGTGACCGCGGGCAACAACAACGACTACTACACCCCCGAGGTCTACATGATCCGCAAGGACTACCGCCCCTACCGCACGTTCAAGATTACGATGGACTACTCCAAGCGTAGCGAGCTGCGCCTGAGCGGCGGCATCTCGACGGACCTCACGGCTTCCGAGCCCGACCAGTCCGTATATTTCGAGCACTTCAAGTTTGCCGGCGACGGCGATGGCGACGGCGTCGACGCCGAAACGCCGATGCTGGGCCGCTGGGCCGACGGCATGCACTACGAACCCATGGAGTTCGGCTACGACATGACGGACCTCTCGGCCTCGTTCGACACGCGCCGTCCCCTGAAATACTTCTTCATCATCGAAACGAAGGACGGCGCGACGGGCGAAGGCACCGTGCACGACTTCTCCGTACTCGACTACGAGTTCGACCGGGCCGGCATCGAGTTTCCCGCCGAGGTGGGGAGCCAGGGCGTGAAGATCGCCAACCAGGGCAACCGCACCGTCATCTCCGTCGTAGTGCCCGGCGAAGCCTTCAACGCTCCGCGCAACCTGACCCGCTCGGGCAACGCGCTGCAATGGACCGCGCCCGAAGCCAGCTCGTACGAGCTCACCGGCTACCGCGTCTACTGCGCCGACACCCTGCTGGCCTCGACCGCAGCCGACAAGCTGAGCCTCGAAGTGGCGGACACGGCGACCACCTACCAGGTGAGCGCCCTCTACGCCTACGCCGACTCCATCGTGGAATCGTCGCGCAGCGCCGCCACCGTATTGCCCTTCCGTGGCCAATACCCCGAGGAGAACTACGTCCGCATGTTCAACAACTCGGGCTTTGAGGTGGCCAACGTCTTCGATACGCGCTACGACCAGGCCACTATCGAATACTGGATACGGCCTACGACCGTGGTCAGCTGGAACCAGCAGATAGGTCCGGCCTGGGGCCAGTTCATGATTCACACTACCAACGCCGGCGAGCTCGTAGCCGGATGGGACACGAGCAACCGCATCACGACGGCTGCCGGTGCGCTCGTGAAGAACAAGTGGACCCACGTGGCCGTCGTCGTAGACGGCAGCTACCTGACCGTATATATCAATGGCGAGAAGGCCGGTTCGCTCTCCTCGAGCTACTCGGGCATCGGCGGCTTCGGTAATCTGAACGTCGGCCTCTCCGGGGGGGCGAACGGCAGCGTGAATGCCGCTATCGACGAGTTCCGCATCTGGAACACCGCCCGCTCGCAGCACGACATCCAGCAATACATGTACGCCGAAATCGCAGACCCCGCCACCATGCCGGGCCTGTTGGTGGACCTCCCCATGTCGGAGGAAAGTTCGGCCAACCTTGTCGACGTGGCCCAGGGCCATACCATCACCTATTACGGCTCTCAGATGCGCCTCACGCAGAGTACCCTGCTCGTCGACAACCGTGAGCTCGCGGCCGATTTTGAAGTGCCCGCCGCCGGCTTCACGGCAGGCGAGCCTGCCGAAGTGACGAACGCTTCGTCGGCCAACTCGGTGCGTTGGCTCTGGAGCGCTACGAACAGCGACGTGGACGGCCTTGCCGTGGAGAACCCCACCATCACCTTCACCCAGGCCGGTACGCAGACCATCACGCTCGTAGCCTACGACGCAGAGGGCAACGACGTGAGCGTGCAGAAGCAAGTGGAAGTGGCGGCTGCAAAGGCGCCCGTGGCTTCGTTCAAAGTCTACCCCGACACGGTGCCGGCCGGCGAGCGCGTCAGCTTCGTGAACACGACGCAGAACGCCTCGGGCTGCACCTACACTTGGAGTATGCCGGGCGCTGACGTCGAGAGCAGCCAGATGGCCAACGCGGCCACGAGCTACTCCGTGCCCGGAACGTATGAAGTGACCCTCACCGTCACCGGCCCGCAAGGCACCTCGACGGCAAAGGATACAGTCGTCGTGACGGCTACGGCTCCCGAAGCCGCCTTCACACTCTATCCCACGGCCGTCGTCAAGGGACAGAAGGTCAGCTTCACCGACCAGAGCAAGTTCCAGCCTACGTCGTGGCGCTGGACCGTTAAGAACGCTGCCGACTGCGTGATGTCGCTCGAGCGCAACTTCGAGGTCACGATGGACCGCGCCGGCACCTACGACGTCTCGCTCGAGGTGCGCAACGCGCAGGGCGTCAGCCGCCTCGTCCGCAACCAGGCCCTGGCCGTCTGCAACGCCGACGGCGAGAACGGCCTTAACTTCTACGGCAACGGCGAAAGCGTCACGTTCAGCAATCCCATAACGAACGGCACGACATACTTCACCATCGACTGGTGGATGTACGCCAAGGCCTACGGCGACAACGTGAACCAGATAGGCAGTGACGCCGACGGCCTCCTCATCCGCACCCACGCCGACGGCAGCATGAGCCTCACGCTGGGCGGCAAGACCCTGACCACGCCGGGCCACTTCGTCACCCTCTCCGAATGGCACCACTACGCCGTGACCTTCCGCTTCGGCACCGTCACCTTCTTCAAGGACGGCGTGGAAGTGATGAGCGACAACATCGGCCGCACCCGCTGCCCGAGCCTCCCCGACACGTGGGGCATCGGCGGCACCGAGGCGCCCATGAATGCCGTCATCGACGAGTTCCGCGTATGGAACAAGAACCTGAACGAGGACCAGATCCGCGAGTTCTGCAACCAGCCGCTCGAGGACGTGGCCGGCGCTGAAGACACCTACGGCCTGAGTCTCTACTACCGGTTCAACCAGAGCTCCGGCGACGTGGTCGACGCCACGTCCTACGAGCGCACGGGCCAGCGCAACGGCTTCGGGCCGGAGGGCGACGCCTGGAGCTCCTCGCTCGGCATCTTCGCCCTCAACTTCGAGGGCGGCGTGGACGTGACCGCCGAGTACCTGACCAACTACAGCGCCCCGTTCGACACGGACCAGAGCAGCGTCAACCCGACCAACGCCTCGCGTTTCCGCACCCTGTTGCAGAACGTCCCGTCCTCGACCTGGCAGCTCACCAACACGGTGGAGAACGGCGACATCGTAACCGGCTTCCACGTGGACGTAAACAAGGGCAGCGCCCTCACCGTGACGACGCAGTGGGACAACTTCAGCTCCTCACTGTCCGACCACGCCGCGTTCCAGGCCGTTACTCTCCCGGCCGGCTTCTACCGCCTGTCAGTTGAGGAATACTCCGAGTTCTCCGCCGGCGGTTCCTACCTCGTTGCCGCCGAGGGCGAAGGCCTGCCCGCCACGGCCGACCTCGACGAGGCCGCCATCGGCTACGCACCGATGGCCGACAAGGAGGTGACCTTCGTAGTCGACGACGAGAAGGAAGTATCCGTCGGCATGGTCATCAACATGAGCGGCCAGAGCTGCCTCACCATCAAGAACCTGCGCCTGGAGCAGCTGAACTACCGCCAGGTGGACGCTGCGGGCCAACCCACCGCCATCGGTCAGGCCCCGACCACCGAGGACGAAGGTCTGCGCATCGACGTGGCGGGCGGTAAGGCCGTGCTCACGACCGACGGCCCGCGTCGCGTACGCCTTTACAGCGTAGCCGGTCAGCTGGTCTTCGACCGCGAGGTGACTGGCAGCATGACGCTCAGCCTGCCGTCCGGCGTTTACGTCACCGACGGCCGCAAGTTCATCGTACCCTAAACGGGGCGGGGCCATAGCGGCTTTCCCCATAGCCTTAGGCGGCGCGTTCCCGGTGAACGCGCCGCCTTTCTTGTCTGCCGGGGCCGGGACAGCCGCCCGGGGCGTGGATTTTTTTGCCCGCCCCGGGCGGCGGCGCTTGGTGGAGTGGCGGTTTTTTCCTAAATTGCAGCCGTTCGGCGAAAGCGCCCCGTGGCGCCTTTTCCCGTTCCCCGAGACAGAATACCAACCCGCCCGCACCGCCTCACCGGCCTGCGGGCCAAGCAGAAAGTCTATGAAAAAAGTTACACTCTTGACCCTCCTGCTGGGTCTGTCCGCGGTGCCTCTGAGCGCCGCGCCCCCCGTCCGGGGCCTTTGGGGCCTCGCCCCCGACCGCGGTTGCCACGCCCAGGCCCCTTCCGGCCGCCACGGCGGATGCTGCGGTTCGCGCGTCCGGCAGGCCGTCGTCCCGGCCGAACAGGCCGACTATCCCGTCAACTTCGACCTGGACGAAACGACGGGTAACACCGGCCGCTACCTGACCGGCCTCACCCTCAGCGGCTCGGTCGACGGGGCGCAGACCATAGCCGTGAGCCACGACGCCCCCATGCTCCTCTATCGCCCCATGCTCGACCAGGTCTTCACGGCCCGGGCGGGCGAACGCCTCACGCCGGTCTTCGGCTTCAACGGCAATTGGATGAACGGCTACGTCTATCTGGACCGCGGGAGCGACGGGCAGTTCTCCTACGAGCTCAATCCCGACTACACCATTCCCGAAGGGAGCGACCTGATGACCTATTCCTACGTCATGGCGGCCGACGGCAACGGCGGCTATGCCAGTGACGGTTCGCCCCTCACGGGCGACGCGACCAACGTGCTCAATCCGCCGCCCTTCACCGTGCCGGCCGACCTGGCCCCCGGTTACTACCGCATGCGCTTCAAGGTGGACTGGGGCAGCGTGGACCCGGGCGGCAACACCGACCCCACTCAGCTCATCAAGAACAACGGCGGTGAGATTGTCGACGTGCGGCTCAACGTCCACACCGACCGCTGCCCCGTGACGCTCCTGCCGGCCGAGGGCGGCACGGTGACGACGGCCGACGGCGCGGCCCTTTCCGGCGAATCCTTCCCCTTCGGGCAGGCCCTGCAACTCCGCGTGGAGCCGGCCGAGGGCTACGTGCTCGACGGCCTTGTCGTGCGCCACGGCTACGGACTCGACGGCGACAGCCTTGTCCACGGCACGCCGCAGTACGTCGACGAAGTCCTGCCCGCCTACCTCGTTCAGGACGGGTTGCTGACCCTGTCCGCCGCCTGCATGGACGGCGAGGTGCGCATAGCGCCCCGCTTTGTCGCCGCGCCGGGCGGCAGCACGGCGACGGAGGACTACCCGCTCCGTTTTGACCGCGACGCCGAGAGCGACGTGCCCGTGGCCGACGACGCCACGTTCCGCCTGCGCCTCATGGCCACCCAGGGCGGCACGACGACGTTCACTCTCCCCACCGACACGCCCCTGCTCTACGTCGACCAGCGCAGCCGCCAGGTCTCCGTCGTCCCCGGCGACCGCGTGACGTTCACCCTGTCGCAGACCGTGGCGCCCGGACTTTCCGCCTATTTCTATATGGACCTCAACCAGGACGGCCAGTTCACGCCCCTGCTCGATACGGACGGGCGCCCCACCCTCTCGGGTGAGCTCGTGTCCTATAATTACCATGACGGCAGCAACAGTCTGGGCGAAACCGTGGACGCCGACGCGGCCGCCACGGCCGACCTCCCGGCCTTCACCCTGCCCGAAAGCCTGCCCTGCGGCGTTTACCGCGCGCGGCTCAAGCTGGACAGCGGCGACCTCGATGCCGCCGGCTCGGCCAGCCTCCAGGCCCTCGGCGGACGGGTCGTAGACCTGCTGATTAACGTCCACCGCCCGACGCATCCGCTCGAAGTGGTGACGACGAACGGCAGTGTGAACGGATCGGGCAACACCGGGCTGCCGCTCGAGGTGACCTGCTTCACGTCGCTCACCGTCGTGCCCACGCCCGTGGCCGACGGTTACGAGGCGGCCAGCATGACGGTCCAGCACGGCCACAACTTCGACGGCCCGCAGTACGTCCACGGCAACCGCCAGTGGAGTACGTTCTCGCGTCCCGCCCAGCAGGTCTCCATCCCGCGCGACAGCATCGACGGCGACGTGCGTATCACGGTCCACTACGAGCCTACGTCCGAGGCCGAGTACGCCCTGGTCTTCAGCGACGAGTTCGATGCCCCGGACGGCACGCAGCCTTCCGACGAGCGCTGGATGCGTTGCCCGCGCCAGTCGTCTACGTGGAACCGCTGGCTCTCCGACAGCGAGGCCGTCGTCTACCAGGAGGGTGGCCAGCTCGTTACGCACGCCATCCCCAACCCCGACACCACGACCGACCCCGTCCCGATGATTACGGGCGGCGTGCAGTCGCAGGGCAAGTTCGGCTTTAAGTATGGAAAGATCGAGGCACGCGTCCTGACGAATCCCCATACGGGCAATTTCCCCGCCTTTTGGATGATGCCCGAGGAGCAGAGCGCGGGCTGGCCCGCCTGTGGCGAAATCGACATCTTCGAGCAGATTGACAACGAGAATACGGCCTACCACACCGTCCACTCCCACTGGACCTACGACCTGGGGAACAAGAGCAACCCGCAGTCCTCCTTCAGCGAGACGGTGCAGATGGACCGCTACCACACCTATGGCCTAGAATGGACGGAGGATGAGCTGACGTGGTACGTCGACGGCCGTCAGGTGGGGACTTATGCCAAGTCCACCTCGGCCAGCACCCTCGAACAGGGTCAGTGGCCCTTCGACAAGGCCTTCTATATCATCCTGAACCAGTCCGTGGGCAACGGCTCGTGGGCCGCCAATGCCGACGTGAGCCACACCTATGAGACGCGCTTCGACTGGGTGCGCGTCTATCAGAAGAGCGTTGGCCCCGACGCCGTCACGTCGCCGGCTGCGGTGCCGTCGCTGCGCGTCGGCGCCGAGCGGGGCCACATCGTCGTCGAAGCCCCCGCGCCCGCCGAGGTCCGGGTCTACGACCTGGCCGGCCGCTGCGTCAGCCGCTCCACCGTAAGCGGCACGGCCCGCATCGCGGTGATGAAAGGCCTCTACGTCGTCAACGGGCAAAAGGTGCTGGTGCCCTGATGTCTTTCCCTCTCCCCCTTTCCGGGCGGGATCGCTTCACGGCGTGTCCCGCCCGTTTTCGTCACCCCGCCGCCGTTCCCGTCCGCCCCGCCGCCGGTTTCCGCAATCACGGGCCTTAGCCCCGTAGCGACGGGCCCTATCCCCGTGCGAACGGGAATAGGGCCCGTGTTCAGCGCATCTATTCGTGTCCGCACTATCCTTATGCTTTTACGGTTTTCACTTTTGGGAATCGCCGCTTCGTTTGGGAATGGCATCAGAAGCCCATGGATTCTTCTCATTCTGCCATGCTGTCTGATGCCGGGCATAATCAACCTATATTAACGGCAAATATTTGTCCACTTATCACCAAGTGCTTATTTTTGTAAACTTATAGGACTGCGTAATCATGGTAAGGAGGGAGCTAACAATAGCGGATTTGATAGAAAGTGCAAAGAATTTCTGTGCGATGGAAGGACGTGTGTTCCGAGAGGAATTATTCGGCGTTACGGACGGAAAGGCTGTGGGGACTTTCGTAGAGCGTCTTTTCAAAAGTTATCTGTCCGAGCGCTTTGAATTGACTATTGGAAATTCTGCCAAAGGACTGGATTTGCCTTCTATCAATACCGATATCAAGGTGACTTCTATCAGGCAGCCGCAATCCAGTAGCCCGTATAAAGACAGCAGACAGAAAATTTACGGACTCGGATACAATCTGCTGGTTTTCGTATATGAAAGAGAAACGGATATATTACAAAAGAAAGGCCGGCTGGACTTCCTTTCTTGTACTTTTATCGAAGCGAAACGGACCGCAGACCACAAGATTACGACCGGTTTGTTGAACATTATCCGGAATAAAGGAAGTGTCGAGGACATTTCTGCGTTTCTCTCGGAGCAAGGTATTCCAGGCGACGAAGTGACGATGGCCCGTTTGGCCGAAGAGGTCCTGACGCATCCGCCCGTAGTAGGCTATCTGACCATCTCTAATGCGCTGCAGTGGAGACTAAAATATCGCAGAATTGTAACAATGGACGAGGACATAGAAGGTATTACCCCGATAGTTAGGTATGACGGCAAGTAGTTATATAGAATCGGTCAAACATCTTCCAGTAGCCGTGGCAAACGAAAGGCTGGAAAAGGCTTGCGGCATTCAGTGTTTCTTTGAATGCCAGGACGATGTACAAAACTTTTTGAAGTCCCCCGAATTTGCGGCCCCTGCGAAAGAAGAATTTGGCGATTGGCAGACGCCTATGGATTTGGCCCTCGCCGTGTGTCGTCTGTTAAAGGCGGAAGGAGTAGACCCCAAGGTTATTGTTGAACCGACTTGCGGCCAGGGGAATTTTATCTTGGCAGCGTTGCAAGTATTTGAGCATGTGGAAGAGGTATTCGGGATAGAGGTCCAAAAGTCCTATCTTGAAGAGACGAAGCTGCAATTGCTGCAATTCTACCAGGACCATGCAGACCAAGTCAGGCCCCGCATCCGCCTGTACTGCCAGAATGTTTTTGATTTTGACTTCACGGCAATCAAGAAAAGCATAAATCATAGGGAGATACTCGTTTTGGGCAATCCTCCTTGGGTGACGAACAGCAAATTGGCGGAAATCGGTAGCGGAAATATTCCCCCGAAGCGTAATTTTAAGAAATTTGGCGGACTTGAAGCGATAACGGGAAAAAGTAATTTCGATATCGCCGAATACATTAGCCGACAAATGGTCGGGCTTATTGCTGACGAAAAGGGGCACCTGGCTCTGTTGCTGAAAAATTCGGTGATAAGGAACCTGGTTTATGGCCAGTACGACGGGAATATGGAAATTAGTTCCTTTCGCCAATATATGATTGACGCCAAGAAGGAGTTTGGCGTTTGCGTGGCAGCCTCCTTGTTGCATCTTACTGTTGGGGAACGAAAAGCCAGGCTTTGTCAGGTCCGGGATTTTTATACGCGCCGCAATGTCCTGAAATATGGCTGGCTGAATAATCATTTCGTCGCGGACGTGGCGGCTTATGAAAAATGTAAGTTTATTGATGGTCAGTCTTCGTTGGTTTGGCGGTCCGGGCTGAAGCACGACTGCGCGAAAGTTATGGAACTTACCTTCAACGGCAGTCACTATGTCAACGGGCTTAACGAAGTTGTGAACATAGAGCGTGATATGATATATCCTCTCTTGAAGAGTTCGGATATTAAGGGGAGAAATATCACGACCGTCAGGAAGTACGTCATCGTAACCCAACGGTCTACCGCAGATGATACGGCGTGGATAAAATACAAATATCCCCGGACCTATCAATATCTGTTGGACCATGCAGAGTATCTGGACAAACGCGGAAGCCGAATATACCGCGGGCGTTCCCGATTTTGCCTTTTTGGCATAGGAGAGTATTCTTTCAAACCATACAAAGTCGTAGTTTCCGGACTGTATAAGCAACCCAATTTTTCCGTAGTCGGCCCGATAGCGGAGAGAATCGTTATGTTGGACGATACTTGCTATATGTTGGCTTTCGACAGGTTAAGCGAAGCTCTGATTATTCAGCGGGCTTTGATGAGTAGTCCGGTGCAGACCTTTATAAGGTCCCTGCTTTTCCCCGATGCGAAGCGGGCTATCAACAAAGAGCTGTTGATGCGGATAGATTTGGAAAAAGCCTTGGCGTGTATGCCCGATGTTGCGAGGACGGAGGCGGAACGTCAACCGTATGAGACTGTGCGGACAACCAGAATCGGGCTCGAAGTTTAGCGTATATTTTACAAAAGGCTGTCTGCCTCGGGTGCTGAGATAATAAGGCAGACAGTTTTTCGGATTATACAACAAATCAGCAACGCAAGCGGGCGGGGCGCCGGGAGTGGCGCTCCGCCCGCTGAGGGGACGCGCAGCCGGCGCGGGCCGGCGCTGCGTCATTTTTCGGGGAAGTCGAACTGCTCGAGCTTGAGTTGGCCGAGCGTTTCGAGCTGGCCCACGTAGCGCTTGAAGTGTTCGGCGGCCGAGTGGCGGGCCAGCGCTTCCGCGTCGGTCCACGTCTCGCAAATCATGAATACGTTGGGGTTCGTCGCGCTCTCGAACGTGTCGTAGGCAACGTTGCCCTCGTCCTGCCGCGAGCAGGCGGTCAGGGCCAGTGCGGCTTCGAGGGCCTCGTCGTAGCAGCCCTCTTTGGCCTGGAAGAAACAGTTCAGTCGGATCATAGTTTTCTGGTGTTAAGAGTTGGAGTTGTCGTTGTTAGAAGTAGTAGGTGGCCTGTACCTGGAAGGTGTTGGCTTTGTAGTCGTCGCTGCTTCCGACGAGGTTGTCGTTGACTTGGCTCAAGAAGGTCTCGCCCACTTTCCCCAGGCCAAAGTTGTAGCCCACGCCGATGTCGAGGTGTCCGAGCACCTTTACTCCCGCTCCGATGTTCCACGTAGTTGTCATGTTCTCGTTGCGGAAGAGTCCGTCGTCCGAGCCTCCGAAGAGGTTCCAGCTGCGGCTGCCCACGTTGAAGCCGAATTGCGGACCGGTGGCCACGTAGATGGAGGCCACGCGGCCTACGCCGAAGTTATACTTCACGTTGATGGGAATCTCGATGCTGCGGAAGGTTTTGTAGCTCGACAGGCCCTCGTCGTCGCTCACCTGGAGTTTGCGCTGCGAGTACTGGAGCGAGGCGTCGAGGCCCAGTCCGGCCACGAGGCTGAGGTTTACCTTCGGGCCGATGAACCAGCCCGCCTGGTTGTCGCTGCTGAACACGTTCTTCAGGTTGTCGGAGAGGCGGAGCTTCGTCAGGTTTAGACCGCCCGTGATGCCCCAGTCGAAGCCGAAGGCCCCGGCCGGTGTGGCCACTGCCAGGGAGAGCAGGAGGGCCAGCGTAAGAAACAATTTTCTCATAACAGGGTGTTTTGAGGTGAATAAAGTGAATGTCTGCGAGGTCGGGTGCCGGCGCCGTCACATGCCGATGACGGTCTTCTCCACCCAATAGGCGCCGATGCCTGCCAGGTAGCCCAGCAGGGCAATCCAGGAGACGTGGCGCAGGTACCATCCGAAGGAAATCTTCTCCAGGCCCATGACCACGACGCCGGCGGCCGAGCCGATGATGAGCATGGAGCCGCCCACGCCGGCACAGTAGGCGAGCAGCTGCCAGAAGATGCCGTCGGCGGCCATGTCGCCCGAGGGCGCGATGTCGTACATGCCCATGCAGCCGGCCACGAGGGGCACGTTGTCCACTACGGCCGACACGCAGCCGATGACGCCCGTCACGAGGTAGTGGTTGCCGCCGGAGACTTCATCGAGGCTGCGGCCGAAGTTGGCCAGGACGCTCGTTTCCTGGAGCGTGGCCACGGTCATGAGGATGCCGAGGAAGAAGAAGATGGTGCCCATGTCGATGCGCGAGATGAGGCGCGTCAGGCGCAGCTTGGCCGACTCTTCGATGTCGGTCCGGGAGCGGTAGAACGACTCCGTCGTCAGCCAGAGCAGGCCCAGGATGAGCAGGATGCCCATGAAGGGAGGCAGACCCGTGAGGAAGCGGAAGATGGGGACGAATATGAGGCCGCCCACGCCGAGTACGAAGACCGTGGTGCGCTGGGCGCTGCTGAACTGCAGGGCGTCGCCCTCTTCGGCCACCTCGTTGCGCTGGAGCTCGCCCTTGAGGCTGAACTGCAACACGAGGGCGGGGACGATGACGGAGACGAGGGACGGGATGAAAAGCTCCTTCATGACGCCGAGCGTCGTAATATTGCCCTTAATCCAAAGCATGATGGTCGTCACGTCGCCGATAGGCGAGAAGGCGCCGCCCGCATTGGCCGCCAGGATGACCAGTGCGGCAAAGATGATGCGCTCCTTGTGTTCGGGCACGAGCTTGCGGAGCACCATGACCATGACTATGCTCGTGGTCATGTTGTCCAGGATGGCCGAGAGGAAGAACGTCATGAACGTGATGCTCCACAGGAGTTTGCGCTTGTTGGTCGTGCGGAGCATCTCGCGCACAAAGTTGAAGCCGCCGTTGGCGTCGACCGTTTCGACGATGGCCATGGCGCCCATCAGGAAGAACAGGATTTCGCACGTGTCGCCCATGTGCGGGATGAGCACGTTCTCGCCCACCCAGTTCGACACCTCGCCCGCTGCCACCGTGATGCCGTGGAAGCCCTGGATGAACGTACCGGCGTCTATCATGTAAAGCACCCAGCACGCCACGCACATAAGCAGCGCCGTGGCGGCCTTGTTGATTTTTAAGACGCTCTCCAGGGCAATGCACGCATAGCCTATGACGAAAAGCGCCACGATTACTGTTACCATATTCTGGAAGTTTATAGATTGTAAGTTCGTCTTGCAAAGAAAGATAAAAAAAACGACTTTGCAAAAACTTTCCTATTACAATTTCGCCACGTTTCGGCCCCGGAGCGCGGGCTGCGGCGAAAACTCCGCGCCGGCCTCGCCCCGGGCGTCGCCGCGGCGGGAACGGGCGGATGCCGTCGCGGCCCGTCGCCGGCCGGCCGGGGGCGCCGCCGTGCCGTCCCGGCGGGCGCGGAGCGGAAAAAGAGCGGACAGATGGCGCCCGGTTCGCAAAAAAGACGTACCTTTGCGCCGTCGCAACGACGCTGCGCCCCTGTAGTTCAACGGATAGAATAGAAGTTTCCTAAACTTTAGATCCGAGTTCGATTCTCGGCGGGGGTACGTAGGCTGCCGCAGGCTGTCCCTGCGTGCCGGCGGCGACGCCCCGCTTCCTGCCGTTGCCGGCGGACGGGGCGGGGCCCGCTCCTTACGGGGCCAGGGCCCGTCGCCACGGGGCTAAGGCCAGTTTTTACGGGAATAGGGCGAGTTTTTACGGGGCTAAGGGGAGTGTTTCCCGGAACTGGCGCCGTGAAAACCCGCCTTTGCTTTCCCGCCGCGCGGCCCGGGCCGCCGTTTTTCTGAGAACGAACAAGAATCTTTCGACAATGGAACATAACAACGAAGTCAAGCAAAGCTGGTGGGAGAAAGGGTTCGCGGACGAGCCCGTGCCGGCCGGCGTGGACCTGAAGGCGGAAATCCGCCGCCTCTGCCAGGAGAAGAATGCCGTCATCCTGGCCCACTACTATACGGAAGCGGCCGTGCAGGACGTGGCCGACATCGTGGGCGACAGCCTCGCACTGGCCCAGCAGGCGGCGCGTACCGACGCCGACATCATTCTCATGTGCGGCGTCCACTTCATGGGAGAGACGTGCAAGCTGCTCTGTCCCGCGAAGAAGGTGCTCCTGCCCGACCTGGGCGCCACCTGTTCGCTGGCCGAGAGCTGCCCGGCCGAGGCCTTCGCGGCCTTTGTCCGCGAGCATCCGGGCCACAAGGTCGTCTCGTACGTCAATACGTCCGCAGCGACGAAGGCCGTGACCGACGTGGTGGTCACTTCGGGCAATGCCCGCCAGATAGTGGAGAGCTTCCCGGCCGACCAGCCCCTCATCTTCGGCCCCGACCGCAACCTGGGCAGCTATATCAACGCCGTGACGGGGCGCCGCATGCTGCTTTGGGACGGAGCCTGCCACGTTCACGAGCGTTTCTCCGCCGCGCGGGTGGCTGAGCTGAAGGCCCGCTACCCCGAGGCCCGCGTGCTGGTCCACCCGGAGTGTCGCAGCGAAGTCGTGGCCCTGGCCGACAAGGTCGGTTCGACGGCCGCCCTGCTTCGCTACGCCGCCGAGAGCGACGCGGACACGTTTCTCGTCGTTACGGAGAGCGGCATCCTGCACGAGATGCGCCGCCGCGCGCCCCGGAAGACGTTCATCCCCGTCCCGCCCGAGGAGCCCGGCTGCGCCTGCAACGAGTGCCAGTACATGCGCCTCGTGACGCTGCCGAAGATGTACAACGCGCTGCGCTACGAGTGGCCCGCCGTCGAGGTGGACCCCGCCGTGGCCGAAGCCGCCGTGCGGCCCATCGACCGCATGCTCGAGCTCTCAGCCCGCTTGGGCCTCTGACATACTTACTCCTCCCCTTCCCGGGGCCGCGACAGCGCGTCGCGGACCACGAGCGAGGCGAGCACCAGGCCGAAGGCTGCCGTGGCGTGGGCTACGGAGCCGTTGACGAGGCCCTGTTCGCCTCGCTCGTTTTCGCCCAGGTTGGGCAGCAGCTCGTCGCTGTAGACGCACTGGAACCGGCGCGCCGGGAAGAGGCCCTGCCGCTTGAACTTGCGGCGCAAGGCGGCGGCCAGCGGGCAGCCCTTCACCTTCCAGAACTCCGTAACGGCGATGCGCGTGGGGTCCATCTTGAGCGCGGCGCCCATGGAGGAGAACAGGCGGGCCCGCGAGGCCGTGGCCCGGCGGATAAGGAGGGCCTTGTCCTCCAGGCTGTCGATGGCGTCGACGACGTAGTCGAAGTCGTCGAGGACGAAGGCGTCGGCCGTCGCGGCGCCGTAGCGCTCGCAGCGGGCCCGGACATCGGCGTCGGGGGCAATGTCGAGCAGGCGCTCGCGCAGGGCCTCCACCTTCGGGCGCCCGAGAGTGGACGTCGTGGCTACGAGCTGTCGGTTCAGGTTGGAGGGGCAGACCGCGTCGGGGTCGACGACGGTGAGGTGGCCTATGCCCGAGCGCACCAGGCTCTCGGCGCACCAGCCGCCCACGCCGCCCACGCCGAAGAGCACCACGCGCGCCGCGGCCAGGCGCTCCAGGCCCGCCGGCCCGACAAGGCGCTCCGTGCGCTGCAGGCGGGCTTGTCTGAGGTTGTCCATAGGTTCTGTCATGTTTTCAGTCATTGCGTACGTCCGGGGCCGCCGCGGCGCGTCCCGCTGCGGCGGCCCGGACGTGCAAAAGTAGGAAGAAATCCGCGTTTTCCCCCTTCCGCGCGACGGAAAAGCCGGCCGCGCGGCCCGCGATTCACGATTAGTTGCTAACTTTGCCGTCACTATGCGAGTTCTCTTAGTGAATACGTCCGAACTGGCCGGCGGCGCAGCCATCGCCGCAGGCCGGCTGCTGCGCGCCCTTAACCGCAACGGCATCGAGGCCGAGCTGCTGGTGCGCGACAAGCAGACGGACAATCCGCGCGTGGTGGCCCTGCCCTCCAGCCCCATGCTCCGTGCCAACTTCCTGCTGGAGCGGCTCGACGTGGTGCGGGCCAACGGGCTGCGCCGCGACAATCTCTTCGCCATCGACCCGGCCACGCGCGGCACGGACATCACGCGCTTGCCCGAGTTCCAGAGGGCCGACGTGGTCCACCTGCACTGGGTGAACCAGGGCATGCTCTCCCTGCGCGGCCTGCGCCGCATCCTGGCCACGGGGAAACGCGTCGTCTGGACGCTCCACGACATGTGGCCCCTCACGGGTATCTGCCATCACGCCGACACGTGCGAGGGCTGGCTGAGCGGCTGTGGCCGTTGCCCGCTGCTCCACCGGCCGGGCCCCGACGACCTGTCCCACCGCACGTATGCCCGCAAGGCTGCGGCCTACGCTACGGGCAAGATGGCCTTCGTGGCGTGCAGCGACTGGCTGGCCGCTCTGGCGCGGCGCGCCCCCTTGCTCGCGGGCCAGCGCGTAGAGAGCATTCCCAACCCGCTCGACACTTCGCTCTTCTCGCCCGCCGACCGTGGCGAGGCGCGCAGGCAGCTGGGCTTGCCGCAGGAGCGCCGTCTCGTCCTCTTCGTGGCCTACAAGGCGACGGACCCGCACAAGGGCATCGACTACTTGCGCCGGGCGATGGCCATGCTGGCGGAGCGCGACGCTACCTGGCGCGACCGCGTCGGCATCGTGGCCGTGGGGCGCGAGGCCAGTTACCTGAAAGACAGCTTCGCCGTCCCGGTCTATCCGCAGGAGTACGTGGCCGACACGGCTACGATGGTGCGCTACTACCGGGCGGCCGACGTGCTCGCCATGCCGACCCTGCGCGACAACCTGCCCAACACCGTGGCCGAGGCCATGGCCTGCGGCGTGCCCTGCGTGGCCTTCGGCGTGGGCGGCCTGCCGCAGATGATAGACCACGGCGTGAACGGCTACCTGGCCCGGCCGCAGGACGCCGCTTCGCTGGCCGAAGGGCTTCGCGTCCTGCTCGGTCCCGGGGCCAACGCCTGGGGCGCTGCCGCCCGCGAGAAGGCCGTGAAGAGCTACTCCGAGCAGGCTGTGGCCGCCCGCTATGCCCGCGTCTACTGCGACGAGTGAAGGCCGGCCGCCCCCTCTTGCCACAATCAATAGCCTACTTATCATTGGTATGTCAGAACCTCCGCTTATAAAAATTACCGTAGCTACGGTCACCTTCAATGCGGCCCGTCAGATTGACCGCACTATCCGTAGCGTTGAAGAACAGGACTATCCCTACGTCGAGCATCTCATCATCGACGGCAACTCGTACGACGGAACGCTCGAGGCGGTCCATCACTACCAGGAGCGCAACAGCGTGGCCCGCGTGCCGCACGAGGTGAACTGCCTCAGCGAGCCGGACGAGGGCCTTTACGACGCGATGAACAAGGCGCTCGACATGGCCACGGGCCACTATATCGTCTTTCTCAATGCCGGCGACAGTTTCCACGCCCCCGACACCCTGACGCGCATCGCCGATGCGGCGCGCACGCTGCCCCAACTCCCGGCCGTCATCTATGCCGACACGGACCTGGTGGACGAGGCGGGCCACTTCCTGCGCCACCGCCGCCTGGCACCGCCCGAGCACCTGACGTGGCGCTCCTTCCGCAACGGGATGCTGGTCTGCCATCAGTCGTTCTTTGCCCGGACGGACCTGGCACGCCAGGAGCGCTACGACCTGGACTACCGCTTCTCGGCGGACTTTGACTGGTGCATCCGCATCCTGCGCGAGGCGGCGCGCCGGCAGTTGCCCTTGTGCAACGCCCACCTCGTGGCGACGGACTACCTGGCCGAAGGCCTCACGACGCGCCACCACAAGGCCTCGCTGCGCGAACGGTTCCACATCATGGCGCGCCACTACGGCTGGCCGACGGCCTGAGGCGCGGGCCGCCGCCGGTCGCCGCGCCGACGGGGCCTATTCCCGTAAAAACTGGGCCTATTCCCGTGCGAACGGGGCTAAGGCCCGTCGCCACGCGCCCTATTCCCGTTTTTCCTACCCTTATTCCCTACCCTCCCATGTTTCCCCTCTCTCCCGAGAAAGCCTATGCCCGGGCCACGGCCAGCTGTTCGCGCCGCGAATACTGCCGGGCCGATTGGGCGCGGAAGTTTGCAGCGGCCGGTCTGCCGGCGGC
>OHMX01000306.1_pt1 | contig 26223 bp, 26 predicted proteins | sample 1569471 | NCBI WGS metagenome assembly OHMX01 (sample SAMEA3879547, study PRJEB24766) | human gut metagenome | biome: human-associated habitat; feature: feces | place: USA | collected 1985/1987
GCAGATATTTCCTTCCCTCCATTTTCATGCGACCTAATTGTAGCTCCCGCACCTTCTATTGTCGGGGGCTGATCCACCATAGCGTATGCATTGTTTGATGCGATCAACACATCCAGCAGTTTGTCACCTCCATTAGAATATACCGCATTCAGATTATCAACCATATGGGATACAAAAGAGTTGCTTCCCTTATATGACATTCCTCCCGTATACAATAGTTTCTCTTCTGTGCCATCATTATTATAATGGATCCAGACCTCCTCGCCATTCGGATCCACAAACTTGATAGGATTCCCCATGCAGTAGGCATATGGCGAAACCGGATAATACCCGTACGCCAAATTTACTGAAAATAAGGCAATCATGCAAGTTGCCGCAATCAAAAATTTCGGTTTCATAATAGTATGTTTTTAAAGGTTTGGTATTGTCTGTGGGGTTGCGGCCTTCTCCTGCCGGAGCCGCCCCTGCTCATTACCCGCTTCGAGCTTCTTCTGCAGCTGCTCGTCCATATCCTGCCAGCCAAGAGCCTTCAGGCGCTCGAAAAGGGCCTTCGAGCGGGCCATTATCTGTCGCACGTAGTCATCCTCCCGATATCCGTTGTCCTGCAGATGTTTCAGAAGAGCGGCTTCGAGGGATTTGCCCAACAAAACACACGCTTTGGGATTTGGGGGGTAGTGCTCCAGCGACTTCTCGGCACAGATGCGGATAAAGTCGTCGTAAACCCCGTATTTGTTCAAATAGCCGAGTGCAAGATCGGCAAGCTGAGCCGCTACGGTCTCCCGATCCGTCAGCGGAGACAGATAGACCTTACTTTCTATAGCGGCGTCACTGATCTCGAAATACTCCCGGTACCAGGATTCCGGAACGATCTGATGGGTCGTAAGCTCTACGTTCACCCACTCTTCCGGATACAGATGATCCTCATTCCGATACCGGATAAAGACATGGGCCGGGGCATAGGCGATACTGGCCTCGGCTCCGAAGGTCTCTGCAAGCACCTTGTAGTACATCGGCAAGGAACGGCACTGCCCCGTATGCGTCCGCATGACCTTGGATACGAATTGCTTGGTAAAATCGGTCTCTCCTCCCGTATCCTGAAAGTCGTAGGTAAACGGCCGATATCCGTTTCCCGAATAGGGCCGGAAGAAATATTCAGTAAGAGCCAGGTTCTTTCCGGTTTTGTAGCGCCCCAGTTCATTTACAGACAGAAATCGATATAAATAGGCTACTGCGGTGTCTATTCCTCGACAGAAATCCCCAAAATCAAGGTTGCCATCCAGGTAGGCCCACTCCGCAAGAAACACGGCACGGCGGATACTTACGGGGGACTTCCCGTCAAGCATGCCGGAGATCTCCTGACAGGCCTGCTCATAGTAACGGCTGCGGGATTCCACGACCTGCCAAGCAGTCGCCGGATTGCCGGACTGGCCAAGAGCCGTTAAAGTCAAGAATCCGTAGCCGACAAGAAGCAGGGAGATTGCGGTTGTTCCAAGAATAATCCTTCTCATGAATTCTGCTACTGGTTGCTTCACTCAAAGATAGCGTATTCATTTCAATTTTCCGAGGTAAAAGCGCCTTACATTTTGCAATGTTTAACATTGTATATCAACGTTTTATGAAAAATAATTCTTACATGGGCATTACACGGAAAAAAAGAGCGAATAAACCGATCAAAATTCAGAAGAGGCAGGCATAAAGAGCCCCAGCTCTTCGCAGAGTTTGTCATCATCGACGTCAACACCACATGGATGGTTACAGACTTACATTCCATGTGATAGATTCTCATATACCACACAATTAAGGCATCCTATAGCAGATTATTTGGGTTTGTCATCAACCCTTGAGCAACACTTGAGGGGAAGGGCTTAATCACCATCATTAGCAATCTAACCGGTACCGGCTCCGGGTACCAGTAAAATCGCTTAATCTGTTGATATATACGGATTAAGCGATTTTTTATTTTCTGGATTTTCCCCACATTTTCCCCACACGTGCTGTGAATGATGTTTGACTTGGCTGTTAGCAGGGTGATTTTTGTCGGAAAATTATCCTGCTAAATTAGATCTAGAAAGCAAATCTAAACCTCGGATGAAATAAATTCCGGTATTTTCACTATTTTTGTTATATACATCTGATTCTTTATCGCTGCTTTCTTAATTGGTAGATTATGAAAACCTTAAATGATACATTGGCAAATTATTGTTTCCTTGCTGCCTTGACAGAAAATCAGAATGATTTATATAATCATGTATATGTGCCTATCTGCAAAAGAGCATTGAGTTTATATAGCTTAAGAGGTGCTTCTCAAGGGACAGTCCAAGATATTCAAGAAATTATAAAACAAGAATATGGAATTGATGTTCCTGTTCTTATTGTTCGAAAATTAATAGAGTCTGTCTTTTCTTCTTTATCACGACGCAAGAAAACTGAATTAGGAGCGCAATGTTTTGAACACGGTAATTCGTTCCAATTAACTCAATATTCTTTTACAGAGTTAGAGGCAAAATATAAAAAAGGCTTACGGAATGCATCAAAACTTGAATTGGCTTTTAATACATATCTTGCAACTGAACAGATTGATTCGTCAAAACTTCCATCGTTAACGGATTTCTTGGATAGGAACAAATGTCAAATTGCTTCTTTTTTTAGAGGCAATGGCGTGATTAAAAGGGATGATATTGAACATTCCTTCATTTATCATGTCCAATTCTTAGAATACTTAAATACATCTGATGATGAGTTGTTTCAAATTGCAGAGCAATTGTATTTAGGTACCATAGTAGCAGGTTTTTTGGAATCAGGAATCAATGTTGAAACTAATTTTGCTTCTAATGAAGTTTACTACATTGATACACCTCTTATTTTGCGAGCTTTAGATTTACAAAAAGAAGAGGAGACAAAACCAGCATTGGAATTATTAGATTTAATCAGAAATACAGGTGGTACGATTAAAGTTTTATCTGTCACTTTAAATGAACTCAGTGAAGTAATTTCTAATGCGGTTGACAGCTATAATAATAAACAACCTATTACGACTATAAATGATGCATGCTTAAGGTTAGGTAGAAATAAGGCATGGTTAATTAATATTGGCGCTAGAATTGAAGATTATGTTTGTCAAACGCTTAAAGTTTCGAAAGAAAATATAGGAACACCTTTATTGGAGAAATTTGAGAAAAGTCCTGATGTAAAAGCATTGAAAGATACCCGTAAAAAGAAGGGTAATGCTTTTCATGATGTTGCTGCATATTTATTTGTTAGGGAACAGCGTGGAGCTGTAATAAGTAGTTTCCAAAAAGGTAAATACTGGTTTGTTACAACAAACTATGATCTTCTTCTGTTTAATAAAGAACATGCATCCGTAAAAGGTGTAACTGAAATTGTTTTGCCGGATGTTCTTACTAGTATGCTATGGTTGAAAGATCCTGCAAAGTTAACATCCCAAGTTCGAAAGATTGGATTGCGAGAATTGATGGCCACAACGTTGAACGAAGAAATAGCAAGTAAAGAGTTAATTGGAGAATTTGAAGCTGCAATTTCATCGTTGGATAGTGTATCTGACGAAGATTATCGCATTCTTTTGGAATCAGTTGCTTGTCAATCAGCTAAAAAAATTGCACATTTCAATGAATTGGTTGTACAAGATAAGAATTTAGCAAAACAGCAGGCTATTAGTATTGTAGAGAAGGAAAAAACTCGTAAGGTCAAACAAGCACAAAAGATTAAAGAGGCATTGGATGCCCAAAAACAAGAGGCCGATAATAATGCTCTATTAAGCCAGCGGATAAAAGCATTGGAAGATAAGCATATTCAATTCAGAACAGAAATTGAGAAACTATCTTTACAGATTACAAATCATAAGAGGATTATGCTAAAGGCTGTAATAGGATTGATAATAGCCATAATTCTGATGTATTTTGCTATTCAGGGATTCAAGAATTTCTCAACAATATTATCTCGAATTATCGCTGTAATACTTTCAGGTGGTGGATTATGGGGTTTCTGTTCATTTTTAATCAATTTATATAAGGTAATTTGCAAATAGTTTACTGGGCGGTTTTTAGTTGTCATTCTTCCCGTTTAGTAGCGACAAGCCGAGGTCATAGGATGGATTGTATGCAAGATTATTGGCCGGATTTCGTCATGATTTTGTGACTTGTTTTTGTGGTAGAAAGGAATGGATATTGTTTTGTCGTCTTTGAGCTACGATACCTTCAGATTTGCTCTATCCGTTCACTCTCACACATTGTATCACCTTCGGAGAGAATGTGGAGAACATTTTGAGGACCAGCCTCAAAAAAGCAAGGTCTTTTTATGAGGTAATAATTACGAGTATAGCAATTGTGTGCTTTTGGGTTATGATCTTTCGGGCAGTGTCAGCGGAATATCTGGATAGAGTGTTTCGTAGGGTTGCATCGGCTCCAGAGTTTTCGGCCGGCTGGCCGTGCGGAGGAAACTCCAGAAGTCCGTGGAAAAGTGCACGACTTGTCCCACATGGGAGCGGAGCGTGGTCAGCACCACACGTCCATCGTTCAGCCGTCCGATGTGTTCGAGTCTTTCGCTGCCGAACATCCCGGGACGGATGCGCAGCACTTCGCCCGTCGTGCGATTCCAGAGCCGGGCGAAATCCAGTCGCATCGAATCGCAAGATCCTTTGACCAGCACCCAATCTTCTCCAAACGGGAGAAGAACCGACCAGGGATCCACATTCTGCATACGGGTGGCCCGGCAGCGGCGCGTCTCGACATCGAGTTCCAGCAGCCGGGCGTCCAGTTCCCGGTCCGTGAAGCCGCACATCACCAGACGACCGGTTCCGGGAACAGGAATGGCGCCGTTGAATCCGTCGCCGCTCGATATGCGGAAGCCCAGCGGTGAGAGCGTGCCGTTTTCGAAACAATAGGTCTCTTCGCCGTGTGCAAGGAGGATGCGTCCGAGTCCGTCGCAGGCGAACCTGCAAGGGTGTTGCGCCTTGGGCAGGGGAAAACGCTGGACGCGCTCCACTCCCTGCGGATTCATCGTGAGGATCGTGGCGCTCTGCCGGTCTCCGAAGCAGAGGTAGCGGCCGAACCACCGGGGCCGTTGGTCGAGGAAAAGATAGGGCGATTCCTGTTTCGGCAGGTCGCACAGCCGCTTCCAACTGTTCGCTTCCAGGGGATTCTTGCCCCCGAGAAGCATCCAGCACTGCATGGGCGGAATGTAGTAGAATGCCGCATAGAAATCCATCTCCGGGGAGTAGGTCAGGCAGCAAAACCGGTTCCAGCGCACCTTGACCGGTTGCAGCGGGCGTTGGCGAAGGTCGGCGACGAAATTCCCCTGCCACTCCTCTGTTTCGCGGCTTTTCCACCGTCCGCTGCAGAAGTCGCCGGCCAACGCGTCGAGCATGTAGTCGGCGTCATCGGGCCATGGCACCTCTTCGCAGGGCATCGTGCGCCCGGGGTCGATTTCGCGGGCCGGAGTGCCCGGTGCGTGCCCCGGCTGCTTCAACTGCCGGCAATATTGCCCCGCCTTTCCGCAAGCCTTTTCGAAATCCGCAGCGTGAGCCTCCGGTTGCAACGTGAGGAGGTAGATATCGTCGCCGTCGAGGTCATATAGCCGGTATCCGTGGCAGGTCAGCTCCTGCCCGAGAGCAGCAAGTCCCTCTTCGTGCGAGCGGCAGGCATATTGTACCCCGATCTCGTCGAATCGGGCGTCGTGCAGCACTGAAATCTCTTCGCCCCACTTTTTCCGCATCTCAGCCAGCGAGTCGTTCACATCCCCGTCGTATTTGAGCAGGTCCAACGCCTCCTCTACGGCCAGCTCGACCTCCGGGAATTTACTCCCACCGGCCGATGTGTTGCCCGGATCGTCCTCCTCCTTCGGCTGGCCCGGCGCCTCCGCGGCCTGTCCGATCTCCGAAGGCTTGTGCCCGAGCTGATTCTCTAGCATCTGAAACACCTTCACGTGGGCCTTTCGGATTCCCTGACTCGTGTAGACCATCACGGGTTTGCGCACCAGTCGGATGCCGAACCCTTCGAGCACGTCGAACAACTCCGGGAGCTGCAGCGGTGTGAACATCCGGTGCTGCATCACGGGACGGTCTTCGATGAAGAGATCGCCGTGGCCTTCGTTCCATAGGCCGCGTGTCGTGTTGTCGTCGTTGCGGAGCGAGATCTCGTAGCTATTGTGCTGGCGACAGCTGCCGTAGAGGCTGCGGGGGCTGTTCAGTCGGAGCGTCAGCACCACGCGCCTGCGCCGCTCCTCCTTCGGAGCCGCCGGGTCGGCATAGGGCTCGCCGTCGGAGGAGAACTGCGCGATGACCTCCCATTCGTATGACTCAGGCCACGGAATCCCGGCGGCCTCCAGCCATCGGAAGGCCTCCAATTGGTGCGTAACGGTGTCGTAGAAGCCTTCGATCCGGCTTCTGAGTTCCTGCAGGTGGGGAAATGGAAATCCCTTCAGCAGGCGGACGATGCGCCGCAGCAGGAACAGCTCCGCGGGATCCTCGGCCATCAGTATGCGCGCCAGCACGAGCAGATAACGCACGGCCTCCGGCTCTGTCGAAAGGGCGAGAAGCGCCACGCAGTACCAGAACCCCACGATGTCGTAATCCTTCGGAAGGCCCGTCGTGCGTTGGCGTTCGCGCTCCGTGGGCGAGGTCGGGATGATGGCGTAGTTGTCGAGCGTCGCCGCAACGGCCCGCACCACCTCCGCGTCGGCGGCGAACGGCTCCATGCGCAGCACCTCCTTGAGATTGAGAGGAGCGTGGATGAACGATCCGAGTTTGCGGTTGAGTGCGTCGATTTTTTCGACCGTCCCGGGAGTGCATCCGGGCAGCGGGGTGATTTTCAGCGGTATCATGGTATCGGGCTTACATTGGTGAATGGGTATCTTTTTCCTGTGCTGCGATTGCCTCCGTCACCCGGCGGATATTCCGACGGGTATATCCGAACGAGACGATCGAACTGCGCTTGCCGAGGTCATTGATGCTGTTGATCCAGATGCCGCCGCGGTCGTGCGCGACGAAGATCTGTTCACCCCACGTGGCGCTCCACCAGGCGGGATGGGTGTGTGCGACAAAAAAATCCCGGTCCATGTGGTCAATTGTCCACTCGTGCTGTTCGGCCAGCTCCCGGAGTAGTCTGTCAATCTGCTCCGGCGGAAGCCCAGTCTTCCACCAATGGAAGAAAAGCCTGCGGTATTGGAGGCGGAAGAGGATGAAAGCTACCGGGACGCAGACGGCCGCGATCCAGAGAAGCACATTTGTCGAAATGGACGCCATCCCGGTGAGTGTGATGAGAGCCAGGAAGAGCGGAAGATAGAGAAGCATGATCGGAAGCAGGTAATGGGTCCAGATTCCTTCGGCGTTGAGCGGCAGCCTGCGGTGTCGCCGTATGAAGTCGGCTGTATCGACCCGGGCTTCGTTGCGGCATCCAATTCGAATAAATACTTCAACGAGGAGCAGACAACCGATTCCCGTCACCCATAAAAGGAAGGTAGGAACGGCATTTAGCTCCGGTGCTCCAACTTGGATTGTCAATACGCCGTCGTAGGCCACCCCGTCGAACGAGAGGTCCCGGCAACGAAGCCGGTACTCACCCTTTTTGGCGGGAGAGAAGCGATAGAAGTGCCGGCAGATACGTGTCATGGTGCCGTTGCTCCAGGATGCGGAAGAGGAACTGCGAAGCCATGTCAACGGTGATCCCTCCTCCGTGACGATGGTCGGGGTTCGGTCGGTGTATTGGTTGCTGGAGAGCAGAATCTCGTAGTCGCCCCGTGCCCGCGGCTGTCCGGCTTCGATCGAGAGAGAGCAGCGCACAGTGTCGCATTCCGGGGTGGCGGCGTGGAGCAGGACCGTCCGGGCGGCGTTTTCCGGTACAACATTGAAGTCGGGAAGGTCGTCTGTCGGAGCCTGTTCGCCTTGTACACTCCAGATCGGAAGTGTCAGTGCGAGCAGCAGTCCGAATCCGCACCGAATAACTCTTTCCATATCACTCGACGGCAGTTTCGAAGGGTGAACGATCGAGCAGGGCCTCCTCGGGAATCTCGGCCGACCGGGGCCAGTAAAACTCATCCTCCGTATCATCAATCCAGAAGAGCGGCAGCATCAGGGGCAGATACTGGAACAGGTGTCGGCCGTCGGTCAAACTGGCGAAGACCACGATGAAGGTATTCATCCGCATGCGCTCGTCCCAGGCAAAGCGCCACGAGAGATAGAGATTCTGCATCCGTCCGGGACGGGTTGTCACCGCCACGTCTCCATCTTCATCGGGCATGAAATGGCCCGAGTCGAGCGACAGCTCGCCCAGCTCCATGATGCCCTCGGAGGCTTGAAGAACACTTATGGCCTTGAAACACTCCCCGCGGCGGATCGAGCGGTGGGGAATGGTTGCGCGAACCACTACCCAGACCGAATCCCCGTGCAGGATGGCGTGCTCGACATCGAAGCGCACCTGCGGACGTTCGAGGGGTTTCAGCCGGCGGTTTACCACCTCGGCATCCCGATACAACCAGGTCGATTCGGATGCCACGAAAGGCGGGTTGACTTCCGTGGATTTACGGGTGCTTGCGCAGCTTGTGGCCGCGAGCAGAAAGAGAAATGCGATGAGATGATTGATTTTCATGTTTTTTTACAACTTCCGTTACGTGTAGCGGGCCAGCAGCCCAATCACAACTCCGACAACGAGGGCCACAATGAGAAAGCGTACGAGGTCGCGTCGGATGGAGGGTTCCTCCTCGGGGCGGCAGCGGAACATCCGGGCCAGCTCCTCGAAACTCCGGCAACTGTAGACTACCTGCCGGAAGTCGGCGGCATTGCGCCAGCACGCCTCCCGGAACCACTCCGACCGGGGATATTCACGGGCGATCCACGCCTGCAACTCCGGAAGCGGACAACGGCGAACCTCCTCTTCGAAGACGGTTTCATAGCGGACGGTGCGTCGCTCAGTCGGGCCGATGCGACCATAGAGCCCGACGGGGCCGGTCTCCCAACAGCGGCGGATCGTATAGTGCCGTCCGGAGGCGTCGACCACCTCCTGCCCCGCCCAGCCGTCGGCCTCGGCGAGCAGCCGGCGTGTCGTCACGTTCTCCTCCCGCCAGAAGACATAGACCATATGCTCCGCGGGGGCGAGGTAGAAGACCGGGTATTTCAGCGCGGCTTTCATCGCGGTTTCGTCGGGCCCTTACCACGGGTAGCGCACCCACGGGCTCTTGGGGTTGCTCAGCAGCACGTCGGCCGTTGTCTTCATCACCGAATTGTAGGCCCGTTTGCCACCCCACAGCGAACGCCCGAGGATGTAGCTCATGGCCAGTTCGTGCCACGACCCGCACGCCTCGTGCGCCAGCGTGTCGGCCCGTCCGATGTACGCCCACGCCTCCTCTTCGGTGAGGTAGCCCATCTCGCAGCAGGCCCGCGCCAGAAAGACAATGCGCCCGGCATCCCAACCCGTCACGTTGCAGCCGCTGAGTTCTTCTTTCGAGGCGACTACGCCGCACGAGAGGAGTTCGTCAAAGGTCTCCCGCAGGTTTTCGAGCTGCGAAGAGACCTTGTCGTAATCCTCCTGCGAGGTCATCCGCTGCTGGAACAACGCATCCTGCCGCAGACGGTCGTCGAGCCGAAAGGCTTCGAGCACTGTGGGCCAGTAGTAGCGGAATCCCTTTTCGCAGAGGTAGTCCAGTTGTGCGCGGGCCTCCGCGGTGGAGTCAATGCCCCACCAGCCGCCCACGATCTCGGGCAGCGTGTCGAAAATCCCCGTTTCCAGCGAGTTTTGCCAGGCCCCCTGCTGCGAAGCGTACATTGCCCCGATGGCCAGCTGGCGGCACCGCTCGTCATCGAGCGCCGATTTTGGATTGAGGCATATTTCCTGGAAGGAGCGGCGCAGTTTGCGTACCGTCGTCCAGAGCCGGCTGCCTTTCTTGTAGAGCCACGTCAGGGCACCGACCGCCACGGCGGCCAGCATCACATAGAATTCAAGTCCTCGTTCCATCGTTTCGGCGTTGTCGGGTTGCTATGCGTTCCACGGGATCTGCCTCCAGGGCGAGGTCTCCTCTTCGAGCAGCGCGGTGACGGTCTCCCAGGCTGTTTGGCAATCCTCCTCGTCGCCGTGCCAGACGCCGCGTCCGAAGGTGAAGCTGCGTCCGTACTCTTCCCACGACGAGAAGCATTCGCGGGCCGCACCGGCGGTCACCTGCATCACCTGCCACATCTCCTCCTCGGAGAGATAACCGGCGTGAAGAGCCCAACGCCCGAGATTGGCGATGCGCACCAGATCCCACGCGATGACCGTCTGCGGAAGCGTTTCGGCCGTACAATACCCGTTTCTGATCATAAACTCTGCAATCAACTGCACATCCTCGGCTTTCTCCTCGGGATCACCCGCTTCGGGTTGGTCGCCGCGCATGAGCGCCAGCGCCGCGTCGGCATCCGCATGATGCCCTTCGAGGAGCAGCCACCGGACGATTTCGAGCGTCGAGTCGCGGTCCGTAATGTTCCACCAGCTCTGAAGTTGCGCGCGGTAGGTTTCGGGCAGGACCTCGCTCTCGACGGCATCCACCGCCTCGTCGTTATAGACCAGCAGCGGCGCGGCAAAAGCCATCAGTCGGCGCTGCTCCGCAGTCAGACGGCACGTCGCGGCGTGTTTAATCTCCCAGCCGTCATCCACCCCCAGCCAGTCGAGTGCGGCGGCATTTGCCTCGCGCAACTCCTTTTTGAGGCTCCCGGCCTGCATCGCCTGCATGGTTGCGGCGGCCTGTGCCATGTTCTGCCGGGCGGCTTCGGCCACGGCCGCGGCATCCACGCCGCCGAGCGTGCCCATGGCGGCCTGCTGCGCCTGGATCTCCGCCAGATTGGGTACGGCAGCCTGCATCTGCGCCATGATCTGTGCCTGCATGTCGCCCATGTCGGGCATCCCTGGAATCGAGCCCATCATCGCTCGCATCTGCTCCAGGGCTGCCTCCTGTGCCGCCCGGGCAATCTCCTCCGGACTTTGGGATTTCATCTTCTCGTTTGCCATGTTCGGTATGTTTTAAGGTTTTCGATCCATTTTATCCTTCGGCGCCGGCCGCAAGCAGCAGCTCGACAATCTCCGTGAAGCCGCGTTCGCCGGCATAGTAAAGTGCCGTGTGCTGGAGGTTGTCCGCCGCATTGACGTCGGCATGACGCTCCACAAGCAGGCGCACAACTTCGTTGTTCCCGGCACGTGCCGCCACGAGCAGAGGTGTCTCTCCCACCCCGTTGCGGGCGTCGATCGCCGCGCCGGCCCCGAGCAGCGCTTCCACAAGAAAGCGGTTGCCCGCCTGTGCCGCCCCATGCAGCGGCGTTGTTCCGTTGGGCAGCGCACGGGTGGTGTCGGCCCCGGCGTCGAGGAGCATCCGGGTGATGTGCAGGTTTCCGCGTCCGCACGCCACCAACAGCGGCGTCTCGCCCGCGTCGTTCGATGCGTCGATCGGCGCCTTCGAGCCGGCAAGCAGCCGCCGCACGACCTCCGCCTGATCGTTGTAGACCGCCTGGTGCAACGGCGTGTTGCCTTCGGTATCACGCGCCATGCCGTCTGCCGCATCGTTTTGTGTGAGGCGTGCAACTACTTCTGTCAGTCCGTGTGCCGTGGCGTAGTCCAGCGCCCGGTGTCCCGTCTGGTCCGTAGCTTCGGTGTCGGCTCCGCGGTCGATCAGCCACAGCGCGGCATCCGTGCGGTGGTTTTCCACGAGCCGCATCAGCGGCGTGCAACCCTCCCGGTCGGTGGCATCCGGATCAGCTCCGGCATCGAGAAGCCGGGCCAGAATCTCGCGATTGCCCTTTCGGGCGGCGGCGTGGAGGGGCGTTTCGCCCCGGTTGTTTGCGGACGAGGCGTCGGCTCCCTTTTCCAGCAGCAGCACGACCAGATCGCGGTATCCTTCGCGGCAAACGTAATAGAGGGGCGTATTGCCCTCGGCATCGCGCCGGTCGAGGTCGAGACCACCCCGTTCGAGGAGCAGTTTCACGATATTTTTCTGCCCGTTGCGACAGGCGTTCAGAAAGGTTTGGAAGGTATCCATAGCGTTGATTTCAGGCGTGTTTCAGCAAAAATTTCACAAGCGACTCGTTGTTGCTGCGCACGGCGATGTCTATCGGCGTGCGACCCTCATTGTCGGCAGCCGAGACATCGGGCCGCCCGAAGTCGAAGAGCATTTCGGCCGCCTGCCGTGCCGCTGCATGCGTGTAGCCCTCGGCCGCATAGTGCAGCACCGTGCGCCCCGCGTTGTCGGCGGCACTGGGGTCGGCACCGGCCTCCAGCAATCGCTCCAGCATCTCCGGTTGATACGGCCCGGCACTGTGCGGGCCCAGCAGATGCATCAAGGTCGTGCGCCCCAGCGCATCGCGGGCATTCACATCTGCCTTTTGTTGAAGTAGTCGTCGTAATGTCCAGCATGCCAGATCGTAGTCATCGTGCTGGCATGCCAGCATAAGGGCCCGTTCGTCTTTCCTCGTCTGTGGGGCATCGGGGTGCCACGCCTGCTGCTCGAAGAGCTCCAGGAGCGGCGCAAACCGCTCCATGCCGTCCGAGACGCGGCATCCCTGCTCGATCCAGACGGCAAACGGAGACATCCCCTTTGCCGTTCGCCGGTCGGGGTCGGCACCGGCCCGGAGCAGCATCGCCGCGATTCCGGTCTCGCCCCACTCCAGCGCGCAGACCAGCGGCGTCTTGCCCGTCCAGTCGTTCATTTCGCGGTCGTCGCACTCCGCATCGGGATCGGCACCCGCCTGCAGCAGGGCCTCCAGTGCTTTCCGGTCCCTTTGGCGCAGTGCCTGGAAGAGGTTCATCCCGCCGGTCTCCATCGTGAGTTCATCGAACGGATCTTCGCCCGAAAGCAGAGCGCCCACCCATTGAGCGCCGCCCTCCATGGCAAGGTCAAAGGCCCGTCGGCCGGCCGAATTCTTCTCATCGGGGTCGATCTGCCCGCTGTGGAGCAGCAGCGCCGCCGTCGCGTAGCAGCGCATCTGTTCCGCCCGAAACTCCTCCAGCTCCTCACGGGCCTCCCGCTGCTGCTTCTCCGAAACCCACCGTTCGCCGAAGCTGGCGATGAAGCGCTCCTTGCCGGCGATCTCGCGTGCGGTATCGGCGGCGCGCCGGCAGAGGATGTGCAGGGCGTTGTCGCCGTAGCTGTTTGCAGAGTCGAGCCGCTGTCCGGAGTCGATCAGCACGGCGGCCATCGCATGGTGGCGGTTCTGCACGGCCTCGATCAGCGCCGTTGTGCCGCGTGCTGAGCGCGGAAGGTTCGCGCCGCGATCCAGCAGCAGCCGGGCCGCTGCAGCGATCTCTTCTTCCTGTGCGGACACCCTGCTGCGGCGCGAGGCCAGGCGGAAGAGCGGTGTGTGCCCCTCCGTGTCACGGTCGTTTACCTCGACCCCGCGGTCGAGCAGCGAAGCGATGGCCTCGCAGTCGGCAAATTCCGCCGCGATATGCAGGGACGTGCGGCCGTAGTTGTCTTCGTCGCGTGCGTCGGTCGGAATCTCGGCAAGGAGTTGCCGCCGGCGCTCCTCCTTTGCAGGGCTCGGATAGCAATAAAGGTCGTAGAGTTCCCGGAGCGGTGTCATCGGTCGATTGTTTTGAGCAGGTTTTCAAGATGTTTGTATCGGTGTCCGAGTCGTGCGGCAATCGTGCGTACCTCCTCGCAGTGGCCCAGTCGGAAGGCCGTCTCGGCCCGCAGGCGGAGGATCAGCGTGAGGGCGTCGTCGTGCGGTGTCTCGGGCAGCAGCGGACAGCGGGGCAATTCAGTGTCGGCCTCCCAGCGGCGGAAGGCCTCGTGAGGCTGCCGCCGCGGCAAGGACATGATTCCCAGTCCGGAGCCTTCGCCCGGCCTGTCGTCCAGCAACCGTTCGGCCTCTGCAAGCAGTCGGTGGCACTCCTCGTACCACCCTACTCGAAAGCAGCACAGGGCCATATTATAGCGCGTCGGAGCATCCTCTCGCGTACTTCGGGCGAAGCAGTCATAGGCCAAAGACCACGTTTCGCAGCAGATACAGGTGACTCCGGCCGCAAAGAGTCGTCCGGAGTCCGCTCCCGCAGTCGGCGGGGCGCCGCCCAGCAATCCCATTTCCGTTCGGTTAATTGTCGATGGAGACCTCTCCGTCGGCATTGGCCGTAAAGGCAACCGTATAGTAGTTCGTCACGGTAAAGCGTCCCTGGTATTCGGGCGTCTCGCTCTCGTCGACGTAGTTCAGTTCGAACTGCACCTGCATCTGTTCCGACTCCGCACGGTACTCTTCGCTGCGGTTCCAGCGGTCGACGTTGCTCAACGACACCGGCCAGACGCGAAACCGGAACATCCCGGCCGACTTCAGCGTCAGGTGTTTGCCCTCCTCATCGGACATCACCAGAGAGTCTGCCTTTTCTCCGATTTTCTGGAGATAGTCAAAGTCGATGGCATCGAGGCTGAGCGGCGTCGAGCATGCATAGGAGTTGATCTGGCGGTCGTCCTGCTCCGGACCGTCGGTCGTAAACTTTCCGTTGGTGAGTTGGAACGAAAGGTTGTAGTCGTTGTTGTCGGCATCGAGGTAGTAAACGTCGATATGTGTGAGGATGTTCTCCAGTTGGCGGTCGCGGTTGTCCTCGCGCCACTCCACCGTGTAAATCTTGTATTTCGAAGTATCTACATGTTCCGCAACGAGCTCCCGGATTTTGGCAAGTCCTTCGGCGGAGGCCATCGGGAAGGTTTCGCCCGACCCGCAGGCCGTGAGCGTCAGGGCGGCAACAACAATTGCCACGGCAATTTTCATAAGTCTGGTAATCATGTCCGTATGTTTTTATGTTATTATCCCAGAAGCGAGCGGAAGGCTTCGAACTCTTCCTCGGAGTCGAAGTAGCGAGTCTCGAAGATGATGTAGTTGTCCGGCGTCTTGACCTTGCACTGGTGCTCCTCCTCGTCATCCTTCACATACTCGATATCCGAGGTGAGGAATGAGCGGTATTCGACCTTTCCTTTTTCGACTTCGGGATAGGTGACGCGCGTACCGTCGACGGTGATTTTTCCTCCGGCGGCTTTCAAGGCCCGGGCATTGCGCATGCCCCGCCAGGTGAAGAAGAGCAGCAGCACGCCGCCCACGATCAGAAGGGTCGAGAAGACTGCCGGCGAGAGAATCCGCAGATGGCGGATGCGCAGGCCGAAGGGAAAGAGGGCCGGAATGACAATCATTCCCACGCCAAAGGCCAGGTTCGACCATTGGTTCGTGAAGATGCTCTCAGGAGTGTAGTTGAAACTCCTTTGGATGCGTTCGAAAGGTTTGTTTTCCATAAAAGTTACCGGTTGGTCAGTTTTTCATGGAGACAAAGATAGCATAAAAAAGCAAAAATATGACCATGCGGTCATATTTTTGCTCCAAATCGTGAAAAAAACTGCTGAAAGCCTGCTCAGCGCTTCAGCAGACCATATATATAGAGGAAACGCTTTCGGAGAATCCCGACATCGAGGCCGTCGGAGAAAGACATTTGGTATGAGAGTCCGATGAATACCTGCCGGAACAGAGCGGCAGTTTCTTGAACGTCGATCTCTTCACGCAGTTCGCCGTGTTCGACACTTCGGCCGATGACGTCGCACCAGAGCCGGAACTCCTTTTCCATCCATTCGTGGAGCTTGTGCTTGCCGTCGGGATAATAGAAGAGCACCTGCTGGAAGAGGTGAAAGTAACCGGCATTGGCCAACTCTCCGGGCATTTTCTCGCGTTGAATATTGCCCAGCCGCACGATCTCGGACATGGTGCGCTCCACACCCTCGACGTATTTGTCGATGAAATCGCGCAGCGACCCGTCTGAAGGTGCAAATTTGTTTTCAGGATCCTGGAGATGGAAGAGATAGCGGTCGGCCACGGCGATGAAGAGGTCGAGTTTGGTGGGATAATAGTTGAAGATCCCGGTTTTGGTCAGCCCGACGCTGTGGGCGATCATTTGCAGGCTGACTCCCTCGTAATTCTTCGACATAAAGAGTTGCAGGGCATTTTGCAGAATCTCTTCCCGATTGGTTTTCATGGCCATTTGTTTTTCGAATTCAAAGATACGTGCTAATTCGGGGAAAAACGAAAATTTCCCAAACTTTTATGAGACAATCTCGAAGAACTCGCCCCGATAGACATTTTTTAGTTCATGAATGGAAAGAGATGTATCGCTCAAGTGTCGCTTTTACCTTTTATTCCACCCATCCCGTTTGGTAGCGACAAGTCAAAGCCGCCGGAGGGACTTTGCGCAAGGTTTGCCTGTGGCAACTTGTTCTGACCTTGCGTTGTCCGTCCGGCGGCTTCTCTTTGCGGCAGAAAGGGAAGGGCTACTTGTTTTTTAACTTCGCTGCGTCACGTTTGAGCTGTTCGGCCTCTTGGGCTTTCAGCCGTGCCTGCTCGTTGAGAGCCGCCCTTCTGCGCACCAGCCGCTCGTACTTCTCGACATCCCTTCGCATCGAGTCGATACGTCGTTGGTCCCGCTCGACTTCGAACAGCGCCTCCAATTCCGACAGCCTTTTCGGCGACGCCTCGCCCTTCATCAGCACATAGCGATACTTCAGATCGTTGTCATACCGGCCGCGGTCGGGCCGCCACTCCAGATAGAGTCCGACAGACTGCACCGCAATCACGATAAACATCGACATGAAGAGCCAGAAGTTGCGCGTTGCGTCGAGGGAGAGCGCGAAGCGGTGCTGAACCATCCGCGGCGGCAGCTCCTCGGGAATCTCCATCCCGGCCACTTTCTCGTCGATCTCCGAAATCTGCGTTCCGAGGTCTTCTCGAATCTGCTCCTGCCGATCGGAGATCGTTTGCAGCCGTTGTTCGATCCGATGGCCCCGTTCCTGTTGTGTCTCGATTACCCTTGTCTGGGTCTGCTCCAGTTGCAGAATCCGAATCTGCAACTGCTTGATTGCGTCCGTATCAGTGGTTGCTGCCGGCTGCGATCGGGCCTCGGCCAACTCCGAGCGGAGCGTTTTGATAAGGGTCTCCTTCAACTCTTCGTACATCTCGAAGGAGAGTTCCAAGGTGTTCTCTTTCATCTTTTCGTATTAGGTTTGTTATCCGATTTTGCGGGAGCGTGCCTCCATGCGACGCTTGCGCTCCATGAGGGCTACGGCCATCGCCTCGGCCGCCTTGTTGATCAGCGCCGTGATGCGGGCAATATGCTCCTCGGGACTCTCGCCCTCGCGCCGCTGCATCATCTCGGGCGAAAGGGCAAATGGCGAGTCGAACGGCGGCAACGGAATTGACCCGGCACTTCCAAGCGACACCGATCCTGCGCCATGGCTTCCGCCTCCTCCACCGCCTCCCGCTGCGGAGAAGGAGCGCCCGCCTCCGAACAGACCTGCAAAAGCGGCCCGGAAGCTCCCGGCTGCCGCCTTGAGTCCCGACATCAGGGCTGCTTGCCGTTGCTGCACCTGCCCGAAGTGGCGATCCAGCTTCGAGAAACTGAAGGCCCGGTCGACCTTCGAGCCGGAAAACACAAAGCCATTACGGGCGAACTTAACTCCTTCAATGATACCCTGCGCCCCTTTTCGCTTGAAGATCGTCTCGATGCCATGCCGCTTCAACCGGTCCCGCAATTCGTTCCAGTTACGACAACGGGGAAGCTCCTGCCGAATCGTATCGTAAATCTCGTACCGGATCCGGTCGGGTTCGCGCAGCCGTTCCCGCCGGACAGCCTCCTTGCCCGGAGCCAGATGCAGCCCGAAACGTTCGGTCAGCTCGCGGCAGACCTTCGCATTGCGGAGCTTGATGTTGCGGTCGGAGATGGTCTGCCCGTGATCACCTACGCGATTGTAGATCAGATGACAATGGGGATGGGGCTGGTCGAGGTGCCGTACCAAAAGGTATTGCGTATCGGTGATACCCATCTTCTGCATGTATTCCTTTGCAATCTGTGTCATCCGCTCATCGGTGAGCTTCGGGGCATCCTCCGGCGAGAACGAGAGGGAGATATGTACGACGTTCTGTTGCAGACGGGGATTGAGGTGCGCCTGATCCTCGAAATCCTCGACCATCTCCCGCACACCAGGCGGCTCGACACCTCGAGCCTCCAGCACGCGCGACTGCTCCTTCATCACATAGCCGACCGTGCCGCCGAACGATCCTCCCGAAATGACCTTACCGATCACGGCGCAGGGCTTCGATCATCCGCACCAGCTCGGCCTGAAGCGTCGCATGGCGCGCGGCGACGGCGGCGAATCCCTGGGTGTGGGCCAGCCGGGTCAGCTGGTTCAGATTGCGGGCAAGACCTTTGAGTTGGGCGAGCCATTCGAGGTGCTCACTCCGCAGCCGCTCGCGGACCGAGCCGTTGAGAATCAGTTGCCGCAGCACCTCGGTGCGCGGAATGCCGGCCGCACGAGCCAGAGCGCGGAGCTTGAAGTTGCAGGCGGTGTTGCACCGCAGGGTGATGCGGTACTCCTGTTTTCGGGCGCGTCCCAAAGGCGGACGGCCCCCTTTCTTCGGTGTGTTCATGGATTGGATTTTTTGAGTTGAGACCATCGGGATAGGGCCTTGCGGCCGGTTTTTGGCTGACAAAAACACAAACTTGCCTCTGTTACCTCTGCTTTTCGAATGCTCGGAGATCTCTCCGGCATTCTCAATCGACTATTTGCTCTCCCGCTCACCGAGAATCCGTTGAATATCCGATGTGCGATATCGGATCTTGTTGCCGATCTTGACGGCCTTCAGATAGCCCTTCCGGTTCCAATGCCAGAGCGTCGCATCGCATACGCCGCACAGCTCCTTGACCTGCTCCTTGGTCAGGAAGCGTACCTTGCGTGCTTCGGCGACCTGAGAGGCCAACTCCTCTTTGGCGCGATTGATCAGATGGCTGGAGAAGACCAGCAGATCCTCGCCGCTAACCTCCAGACGAATGCTTCCGGGCGCTTCGCGGAGGATGGATAATAAGTCTTTCATAAGTTGTTGTTTCCGCACGGGTGGGACGGCGCTTTCCGGCGGAACAAAAAGCGACGCCGTCACCCGGATATCCGAGTGACGGCGCAAATATAATAACTTGATTGAACGAACTTTAAGCGTTTAATTCGCGACGGACTCGGACGAATTAAACGAGTTCGTTTCGGATAGAAAATCCTTGATTTCGCGAATGGTGACGGCTTCCGAGCCTCGATCCCGGACCGCTTTCCCGGCAAGCAGCGGTTCGGTCAGCCGGCTGTATGCCTCCTGAATGCCGCGTTCGTGGACGATGCGAATCTCTCGGCCGTATTCCTCCTGCAGTGCGTCGCGGAACGGCTTGATCGGAATCGGGAGCGTTAGATAACGTAACTCGTCGAGAGCGATCTTCAGTCGGGCAATATCGGTTTGTGTATGCCGGGTGAGGAGATACGTCCCGATCTTACGCCGCAACTCCTCGGGATGGGATACCGTCGGGGCGAACATCTTCGTCAGAGAGCGGGAGGTTCCCGGACGCCCCGGCTTGCGTTTCGGATCGTTCCTGTCGTCCGACGACTCCTCCATGGCCCAATCCAGCACCTGATCGCTTTCGGCCAGGCGCATGGCTTCGCGGTGGGCTTTCCACTCCTCCCGGGTCCGAAGCCCCAGTTTGATGGAACGGGCAATCAGCAATCGGATCGTGGCGCTCATGGTGATCTTCTGGAAGTAGCCCAAATCGGGAGATCGGCGTAACTCTTCGCAATGCTCCACCATGCGTTCGAAGCTCTTTCCGAAGTAGAGCCAGCAGAGCATTGCCGGAACCGGCGATCCGGCGACCGGATGCTCACACTCTCCGATCAGTTTGCGGGCGAGGTCGTTGTCTTGGGCGGCCTGTTCGATCTCGTCGACATGGTCGAACAGCCCTTCGTTGGCCTTGGCCGCCGCGAGCTTCCGATATTGCGGAATAAGGGCGATGGCCTGAAGCAATACGGCCTGACACCCGGCCATATCCCGGGTGTTCATCGACTCTTCGAATGCGGCATATTCCTCGGGATGGGCCTCCATCCACTCCCGTAGCTTTGCCTTGAAGGCTTCGTATTCCGCCTGGCCCATGGCTTTATTGATCAAATTCCTGTAATTCGATTCTCAATTGCTCGGCAAGTTGCTTTTCAGTGGGCAGATAGAGCTGGTATTTGCTTGCCAGAATCGTATTGTTGTTTTCCGGCAGCGTATATTTTACCAGCAGATCGTTCTTGTCGGCGCACAGCAGGATTCCAATTGTCGGGTTCTCATCGGGCGCCTTCTCGTTCCGATCGTAATAGTTTACATACATTTGCAACTGACCGATGTCTTCGTGTGTGATCTTGTGGGTCTTCAATTCAATGATAACGAAACAGCGGAGCAGCCGGTTGTAAAATACCAGGTCTGCGAAGAATTCATCATCTTCGAGCAGTATCCTCTTTTGGCGGGCAACGAATGAGAACCCGTTCCCCAATTCCAGCAAGAAAGCCTGCAAATTGGTGATCAGGGCGCGCTCCAGGTCTTTTTCGTAATAGGCTGCGTCGGGTTTCAATCCGAGAAATTCCAGTACCATGGGATCTTTGATGATCTCGGTCGGAGATTCGGGTTGACGTTCTTTACGAGCCACCTCCAATACCGATTTCTTGTCGTTGCTCAACAGCAAACGCTCATAAAGTCCGGAATTGATCTGCCGTTCCAGTTCGCGTCCGGTCCAATTATTATTGGCGGTTTCCAGTTCATAATACTCCCGTTTGTCGTTGTCGCTTATTTGAATCAGAAGACGGTATTGATACCAGTTGAATTGTGAACGCAGTGCGTTCATATTTCGGTATGTGTTGTAGAACTGACGGCAAAAGGCCAGTTGCCGATAGGAAAATCCACTTCCGAACTCTGCCTCCATATTGTCTGCCAGGTGTTGCAGTAGTTTGGTCCCATATTCAGCACGTTCTTTGCCGCCTTGTTCTTCGAGCATAATGCGTTCTCCCAGTTTCCAGTACATTTTTACACGCTCGAAATCGACACTTCGTATGGCAGTCGTTCGTGCGGTGATGATGATGTTTCGGATGTCGGAGACAAATTGTTCGTCCAACTTGAAGATTGCCGGTTCGTTCATGGTTCTCGCTATTGAATAGTGAACGCGCTGCGTTCAATTATGACAACAAATTTACTAATTCTTTTTTCATTTCATCGTCGATGGTGCGGTAGCGGGCAAAGGCCTTGCTACCTTCTTTGTGTCCGCTCAGTGCACCGACCAGATTGGGATCCTTGACTTTCCGGTAGAGATTGCCGACAAAGGTCCGCCGCGCCAGGTGCGACGAGGCAATCTCATACAATACCCGCTTCTCCTCCTCGCGGGTCGTTGGATTGATGACCGTAACCAACCGCTTCAACCCGGCCGCCTTGAAGATCCGCTTGATGGCCAGGTTGTATTTCTGTTCGGAGATGAACGGCAGCAGCTTGTCGCCGTCACAGGCTTCATGCCGGGCAAGAATCTCCGTGGCCATGGCGTTGAGCGGCACCCGTACCGTCAGCGGACGGCCCTCCTTGGTCTTGCGCGGAATGTATTCGATGGCGCCGCCGATGAGATTCGATTTCGTCATCTTCAGCAGGTCGCCCACCCGGCAGCCGATCAGGCATTGGAAGACGAAGATATCCCGCTGGATGGCTAACTGGAGATGGCGCTTCAGATTGGTGGCATAGATCTGGTGCAGCTCCTCGATGGTGATATAATACGGCGTCCCGTAGGTGCACTCCTCCAGCGGAAAATCGTCGAACGGCCGGTTCCGGCTCTTCTTATGACTGTTGCACCAATAGAAGAAAGTTCGGATACGCGAGAAGCAGTCCAACAGCGTGTTCTTGCCTCGGGGTTGCGGTGTGCGGGCCTCGGGAATGGCCTCGTAAATCTCGGGATAGATGGCGCAGTAGCGGTATTCGTTCTCCAGAAAACTCCAGATGTCCCGCAGGGTGTCGGCCGTTACCCGGTCCACATCCAGCGTGAAGTCCTCCTTTCCCATCTGGGTAGCCCGGATGTAGAGTTCATAACGCTGTAAAGCCCGCTTGATGACGCGATAGTTCTTTTTGCGAACTTCCGAAAGACGGTGCTTCTCGAGAAACTCGTCGAACAGCGCGGTCAAGGTCGGTTTGATGGCGGAGACTTGCTCCAGGTTGTACTTCTGCGGATTGTAATATTGGTCCAGCGCCTCCTTCAGCCAACCTTTCGATACCGTCTCTTCGGGGCGGTTCTGATAGGCTCTCTCGATGTAGGTCTTGAGCCTGCGGGCCTCGTTGTTGTAGCGGGTGCGCATGGCCTCGTCGCAGACGACCTTACTCTTGACCTGCTCGGCCTTGTCATCCCAAAGATTCGGATTGATCGTAAGACGGGTCGGAGCGACCAGATCGAGTTGCCGGCCGTCGCGCAGACGCGCGTAGATGGTCGCCTGGGACTCCGTGTCGTAACGGGTGACGCTCTTTTTGAGAATGAGGGTTACTTTCATGGTTCAGCAAGATCTAGGGGCTTGTGACAAAGATAGGAATCTTTCCCCACATTTTCCCCACACATGCTGAAAAATCTTCAATGCCCTTTCAACGATTAAAACAGATGAGTGAATATATAATACTGAAAACAAGTGAAATATGGTGAAATTTGCGCATATATCCAATTATTCCGATTTAATGGGATTTACTATATTCAAATGCGGAGACAGGGTCGAACCAACACAGCTTTGCTGCCATTGGTATTTGAGGCCAACATGTTAACAGATTCCGGCCTCCGATCGACCTACCCGCCCGCCTGTTATGCGGACGTTGAGACGGTCTGCGTGAACGACACGCTGCTCATCCGCACGGCCGGAGCTTCCTAGCGCGTGCTCCACGCCATCGATGGACGGCCCGCCGCCGAACGCATGGAGCGCTGCCGGACGGTTACCTGCGCCGCAACGGACGGGCATCGCGACGTGCTGGCTGCCCGCGAGCTCTTCGCCGCTGCGGCTTACGGCACACCGTTTGTCATCCGCAGCAGCGATCCGTCGGGCACGGAGTGCATCGACACGCTCTATGCCTGCCAGCCGGACGCCCCGATGCCGCAGCGGGAGGGTCCCGCAATCCGACGCGGCGGAGAGGGAATCCTCTACGTCGACGCCTCGTCGCCCGAGGTGACCGAGAAACGGTTTCTCGCGGCGCTGACGCCCGACATCAAGGTGCTCTGCTTCGACCTGCGCGGCCTTCCTTCGGTCCGTTTCGAGGCCATTCTGGCGCATCTGATCACCGCCGACGCGGCAGCCCCGGCGACAGAGGTGCCAATCACCCGCTTCCCCTTCCAGGAGGGTGTGGCGTGGCGCATCGGGTCAGAAACCCTCCGGGCCAAAGCGCCACATGTGGCCCTGCCCGCAACCTTCCTGTGCGATGCCGGAACCGTCAGCTGGGGTGAAACCATCCTGCTGATGGTGCGCCACTACCACCTGGGCGAGATCGTCGGACAACCGACGGCCGGGACCACGGGCGACATGACGCAGTTCGCGCTGCCCCTGTTCCCCTTCTCCATGACCGGCATGCGCATGCACGGCATGGACGGAGAGCCGCACCACGCCCGCGGCATCGTACCCGACCGGATCGTCCCCCACTACGCCTCCGATCGCATGACGGGCCGTGACCGCACGCTGGAGACGGCATTGGATGCTGTCCGATGAAGTGTGCAGTTAACGAGCAACCGCCCACCCGCATGGCCCGGCAAATGCGCCCTTGTCTGCTGTCTGTAGTCAGAATTTCGGAATCATGCGGACTTCTGCCCGCCGCCAGACCGGGACTTTGTTCCGGTCACAGCGATTTTGCGGTCAGCAGTTGCCGGAGCGTGTCGCCAGCACCCGCATGGCTTGCGTTGACCATGTCGATGAAGTCCGTATATTTCAACGGATACTTCCCGGCGTATTCCCGATAGAAACCGGCGATGATGCCCGCCAGTTCGTCATAGCCGATCTTCTTCGCCATGCGGTCCAGAACCAGCGGACCTTTTCTGTAGACCACCTTATTGTTGTTGTTAACGACAACATCGACGATCGGCTCGTCCTGAGGCGTGTCCTTGATCTTCCCGTATTCCGACCGGCACCAGTCGAGCTGTTTTTCGTATGTTTCAGCGCCATAATAATGACGGATAAACAAGAGCGTCATAAACTCATTGAGAGACTCCTTGATGAAATAGGCTCCCGGCTCACCGTCGTCAATCAGCAGGGTCCATTCACCCAGCCAGCGGTGTCCGATTTCGTGCACCAGCGGATAGATGTCGGGGCTGGTGGAGAACTTCTCCTGCGATGCGGAGATAAAGCCGATGTTGTATCGGTTGCTGAACCCCTTACCGTTATGAAACAGATAGGCCGGAAGCGCCGTCACATTCCGTTCCGCGGAGACATAGTCTTCGCCATACACCTTGCTGAAAAAGGCAATACTGGCCCCGGTCAGCTCAAGCAGCTCGTCGTAACGCTCTCGGCCGCATTGCATCCCCTTGATCTGGTAGACAGAGACTTCACCGGGGAGCTCCGCCTCCGTCCGCTGATAAGCGTCCGTGCGCAGAAAGGCCAGCGTGAGCGACTGGGACAGGATATGTTTCAACGTGCCACTGTATCTCGTGGCAGAATTCGCCGCCAACGGATAGGAGCATAGAAAAGAGAGCGAATCGGGCGTCTCCACCTCGATGGCAACATCCATATAGGTGTTCGGCACATACGGATAGAAGTATTCGCCGAAGCTGGTCTCCCACAATTCGGCATCGCCCTCTCCGTAGATGAAGAACGCCGACAGGTTGGTGTAATCGTAATCCATGCCAACACGCACCGTCCGGTCATCCTTTCTGCGAATTACGATCTTCTTCTGTGCGTAGTCGTATGTGTATTCACACCCGTCGCCATGCATCTTCAGCTTGTCAATCGAAAACTCCTGCCTGCCGCCGAAACACATGGATATGCTGTCCGTCCCCTGAAAATCCACCTCAAAAGAGCACGCGACATGGAGATTGGCCGCCTCCTGACCGGTTTTGCTGATATGGAGCGTATAATCGCTGATCTTCTGGGCCGTTGCGAGATGGCCCGCAGCCAGCAGAGCCACCATAACCATCAACTTTCTCATACAGATAGAATTTTCGGATCAGGAGGTCGCCGCAGCCGCTCCAAACCCATGCATATGCAAATATAGCATTTTTTTCATGTAAACCAACGGATAACCATGCCGAAAGCCATGTCCAACATGGAGGCGGATCTGCTGCCGATAGGCAAAACGGCCATGGATAGGAGATCATACCGGAGGCCGGTCCTCCGGATCGCTCTGAACCGGGGATTACTCCCCGACTGAAAGGCAAAAAAAGAGAGCAACACGCTGCGGCGTGTCGCTCCGAAACCAGGAATCGCTATATTTGCATATCTGAAGAATCTGAGCCCCCGGCCAGACACCCTTTTTAGAACTCTAATGATATAACAGCATAAGGAAGTCAATAATAAAGAAAGAAGTTTAATATGAGAAATGAAGAACTGTGGCAAAGGATGCTGTCCGGGAAAATGTACAACGATTTATCAAGTGAACTGACAAAAAAGAGACGCGATGCCGTACTGTTGACCAACCGCTATAACAACAGCTATGGGGAAGAGCAACGGGTTCGTGAGAGTATACTGAGAGAGATATTAGGAGACATGGGTGAGAATGTGAATTTTGAGCCCTATTTCAGATGTGAGTTTGGCAGCAATATCTGCATCGGAAACAATTTCTTTGCAAATTTTGATTGCGTTATATTGGACTGCAATCGCGTTGTAATAGGAAATAATGTTTTGTTCGGTCCACGTGTCGGATTATATGCTGGCAATCATGCAATACATCCAGACGACAGAGTGGCGGGCGGATGTTATTCAAAACCTATAACTATAGGGGACAATGTTTGGGTAGGCGCAGGTGTCCATATTATGGGAGGTGTTACTATTGGCAAAAACTCCATAATTGGAGCTGGCAGTGTTGTGACAACAGATATTCCTGAGAACGTAATTGCGGCTGGAGTGCCATGCAGAATTATAAGGGAGATAACCGAAGAAGACAGGAATCCCGCATATCAATCAAGTCTTTTGTAGGTCAATGCCCATTGTTCGTATAATCCGGTTGTAGTACGACCTCCTCGGAAATATTAAAAAATCCTCAACATGGTAATATTAACCACACAAGGTAACTTTGCAGGAAAAGGGGCGTTTCAGAATGTATGTCTCGAGAAGGAGGGGGGGGGAATTTGACAGATATGCAAATTTAGCGAGTCCAGTTTTCAGCGCAACGTGCCACGGCATTAGATACTGTTCCAAATAGTGTGTCTAGGGAGGAATAAATAAAAAAGTCTACAGATT
>OHMX01000317.1_pt1 | contig 25553 bp, 25 predicted proteins | sample 1569471 | NCBI WGS metagenome assembly OHMX01 (sample SAMEA3879547, study PRJEB24766) | human gut metagenome | biome: human-associated habitat; feature: feces | place: USA | collected 1985/1987
TGCGCCTCGCAGACGAAAAAAGTCTGCTCGGCGTCAATTCAGTCCGCTCGGCAAGGCAATCTGCCCAGTAATTCATCCCGTTCAATGGTTCACTCTGGTGGGTGGCGATGGGGAAATTGGCCGGACATCAAAATACTTGTGAGCGGGACACCTCCCGAAATCGTACCTACACGGCTGCCCAAGGCCGATTTTGTAATCCGCCGGGCGCACAAGTCGGGATTGGAAGAGCGACATGTGCGTCGCGCTAGTCTTAGAATACCCTGATTGTCAATTACTTGAATATTTCTTCCGCGCACATGTTTTTTGAGCTGAATATGATTCAGTCCAGCTATGATTTGCAATCCGGTTGCCCCGGCTTTCGTTATGGCGGATTTTTATCCGCCGCCTTGTTTCGTGAAATTCATCGGCTACGTCCGGGTCGGTCCTGCGGCATTCAGAGTCGGGCCTGTGGGGCAAATGGAAGGAATCCGGTTCCATTTGTGCGCTTCACCCCTCATCCATGCGTGTGCGGAGGGTTTAACCGTAGCCGATGAATTTCATGTTCCGCAGTCCTTCCACCTCGCGGCTGCAATGTGGCTTCACGATTCACGTTGCCACATAGCCTCGCGGCTGCAATTGCGCTTCGCAGACGAAAAAGTCTGCTCGGCGTCAATTCAGACCGCTCGGCAAGGCAAGCTGCGTGCCGCGTCCGGTGACGGTCGATGGCAGTTTTGCAATCCACCTTCACGAGTAAACTCTGTTGCAGGGCCATACAGGGCACATCTGCCAGCGAGGTGGAAGGGAAAGGTGTCTACCTCCAACGGCGAACGCCCTCTCATGGGCTTCAGATGGCAATTGCCCAAAAAGGTGAATTGCAGAACCGAGCCACGTAATCCGGCATGTTCAATGGACTACCGGGGCAAGCTGCGTCCCGGTACCGGCCCTTAGCGGAGTATGACCGGGGCGGGGACTCCTACGCCGGGATTTGCGACTGCGGCTTCATCCGGACTTCCCGTCGCATCGGGGAAGTATGGCCAGCCGTCTTCAGTCCAGCCTATGCGGTCAATGCACAGGCAGCGGTTGATATGGCCGTTGCCTTCCCAGTAGCTGTGGTAGGCCATCCATTGCTGTCCCGAATCATCGCTGATGATCTGCGTGCAATGTCCGGTGCCGACGAACTCTCCGTTCCCCTCCATGATGATGTTGTCGAAGCCGCCTGAGGTAAGCCGCTTTCCGTCAGGCCCGACGTACGGCCCGAAAACGTTCCTTGACCGGGCGACTGCAAGACGGTAGGTGCTTTTCTCATGGTTGCAGCAAGTTCCCTTGGAGGTGAAGAGGTAGTACCACCCGTCGCGCTTGAAGACGTAAGCGCCTTCCATGTTGCTCGCTCCTAGCTTCTTTTTCCTGGCGCCATCTGCAGGCTTCAGCCCGGAAGGGTCCAGCTTGACCGCCCATATCCCCGAACCGGGGCCGAGACTGCCCCAGAAAAGGTATTTCTGCCCGTCATCGTCGATGAACAGCGCCGGGTCTATCGAGTTCGTGACCCCGGTAGACTTGAAGCTGACGACCTCTCCCAGGTCGGTGAAGGGGCCGCACGGACTGTCCGAAACAGCGACGCCGCTGCCTTCTCGGAAAATCTGCGCCCATGCTCCGAGAGCATAGTACAGCATGTATTTCCCGTCCACATAGTTGATGTCTGGCGCCCAGATGCGCGTGTTCCGCACCCATTCCGGGCGTCCTTCCGCAAATCCGTCCCCGACGAACTCCCAATCCGTGAGGTTCCTTGACCTGTATATCGGGAGACTGATTATGTCCTCAGGCTCGTCGGCGGAGGCATCGCGGCTTGCAAGGGCATTGCCGTCCCTCTGGCTCTGGGTCGAGTACAGATAGAAATATCCCGACCTCTCCCTGTCATCGAGAATGGTCGGGTCCGGGCAGTCCCTCCGGAGGACCGGATTGCTGTAGGTCTGGGCCGCGCTCCCGGCGGAGAAGGCCATGGAAACGGCCATGGCCATCAGGGCCAGCCGGAATACGGAAAACTTCTGGATGCTGGTCATGGCCTGGCTGCCTGCGGTCTAGAGAGCCTCTATCATCTTCGTGAACAGCACGGTCATCCTGTCTGCGGCCATGTCAGCCTGCATGACCACGTCCTCGCCGTCGTTGTAGTTCTTCTCCAGATTCAGGAAGTTGGAGATGTTCGTGACCACTGACATCCCGAACACCTTGATGCCGCAATGTCTGGCGACTATGACCTCAGGGATGGTGGACATTCCTACGAGGTCGGCTCCTACGGTATGGAAGAAGCGCACCTCGGCCGGAGTCTCGTATGAAGGCCCGGTGCTGCCGAAATACACGCCTTTCTTCGCCGGGATGCCGAGCTCCTCGCAGATTGACTCCGCAAGAGCCTGGAGCTTGAGGTCGTAGGCGCAGGTCATGTCGGGGAAGCGGGGCCCGAACTCCTCGATGTTGGGGCCGATGAGTGGGTTGGGCATCATGTTGATGTGGTCCCGTATGATGATGAGGTCGCCGACCTTGTAGTCCTGGTTGCAGGCGCCTGCCGCATTGGAGACGAAGAGATATTCGATGCCGAGGCATTTCATGACCCTGACGCCCATGGTCACCATGTCCATGCTGTAGCCTTCGTAGTAATGGAAACGTCCCTGCATCGCTATTACGGTCTTCCCTCCCAGCGTGCCTATTATGAAATTGCCTTTGTGTCCGATGGCCGTGGATACCGGGAAGCCTGGAATCTCTCCGTAAGGAATCACCGTGGCATCCCCGATTTTTTCGGCGAGCTTTCCGAGCCCGCTTCCCAATATTATGCCGGCGAGAGGCGCGCGGCCGTCCGCCTTGCTTCTGATGAAGTCGGCGCACTGGTTGATGGTCTTTAGTCTCTGGTCCATAGTTTCAATGTATTATGATATTTTAGCGAGCACCTTGCGTGCTTCGGAGAGGATTTCCTTTTCTCCGGGTATCTCCCTGTGCCTCATCAGGAACCTGCCGTTGCATATCACGGAGTCGATGCAGTCCGAATGCGCGGAGTAGATGAGGTTGGCAAGGAACGGTCCCGGCGACAGGAAGAAGGTATTGTCGGTGTCGACTATGTTGATGTCGGCCACCGCGCCTTCCGCTATCCTGCCCCCGTTGAAGCGCAGCGCCCTGGCCCCGTTGACGGTGGCCATGTCTATAAGTTCGCGGAGCGGCAGCGCGGACGGGTCGTCCCTCCAGGCCTTCTGGAATATGGCGGACGTCTTCATGGCTTCCAGCATGTCGAGGTTGTTTGAGGATGCGCAGCCGTCGGTGCCTATGCAGACGTTGATTCCGGCGTCGCGCATCTCGTTGTAGAGGAAGCGGTAGCCGGAGGCCAGCTTGGTGTTGGAGTTGACGTTGTGTATGCAGTTCACGCCGTGTGCGGCAAGAAGCTCTATGTCGTGGGGAGTGACCCAGAGCGTATGGGCGGCAAGCATCCTGGGCGAGAGTATTCCGAGCCTGTCCAGATATTCCACAGGGGTCAGGCCGCCGTGCGCGGCCTTGCAGTCCTCGACCTCCTTGCGTGTCTCGGCAACGTGGACGTGCAGGTTGAGGTCGTGCTCGCGGGCGTATTCCGCCGTCCAGACCATCATGTCCTCGCTGACCGAATAGATGGCGTGGAAGGCGAGGTTGTATATCACGCCGTCTACGCCCTTTCCGCCGATGAAAGGCTCGCTCTTCGCGATGCACTGCTCCTTCTGCCTCTCGCATTCCTCGCGGCTGCCCTTGTCCATCACGTCGTAGCCGGTGGCTATGCGGACTCCCATCTCGCGGGCAGCGCGTATGGAGGTGTCGAAGAACCAGTATTGGTCGTTGAAGGTGGTGGTGCCCGTGCGTATCATCTCCAGGCAGGCCGCCTTTGTCGCCCAGTAGATGTATTCCTTGTCCAGCTTCTCCTCGACTTTCCATATCTTCGAGAGCCAGTCCTGGAACTTCATGTCCTCCCCTATGCCCCTCATCAGGGACATGGGGGAGTGGGTGTGCATGTTGACGAAACCCGGAACCGCAACCTTGCCGCTGCAGTCCATCACCTCTATGTCGCCGGCGATGTCCCAGGAGACGCACGAACCGGCGGGCTCTATCCTGCGGATAAGCCCGTCACGGATCAGGATGTCCTTCCTGGCATCATCGACGCTTATGTCCCTCAACAGAATCGCGGCCATCGGAGATCTAATATTCCTCTTCGGAATCTCCTTCCGGCTGGTGCTGCGGGATTTCGCCGTTGAAGCAGTTGTTCTTGATGTAGTCTATTATTTCCGACAGGCCCTCGGAGAATTTCTCGAAGTCCTCCTTGTAGAGGAAGATCTTGTGCTTGTCGTAGGTGTAGCTTCCGTCGGGATTGGTGCGGCGCTTGCTTTCCGTTATGGTAAGGTAGTAGTCCTTGTGCCCCCTGGTGGTCTTGACGTCAAAAAAGTATGTACGTTTTCCGGCCCTGACAGGCTTGGAATAGACGTCTTCTCCATCCCTGCTGTCGAAGCGATAGTGATCGTAATCTTCTTTGTACATATAAATTTCTTGTATTAATTACGCAAAATTAAGACTTTTTATCGATTACTTGCTATCTTTGCACGTCAATTTTGTTTGAAAGTATGCTGAACCGACGAATTCTCCGCACGAAGGTTTTCAAGGCAATCTACGGCTATGCGGAAAACACCGGGATGTCACTCAAGGAAGTCGAGGCCCTCATGGAAACTTCATGCGAGGCGGCCAGGGACTTGTATCTGTTCATGCTGTCGATAGCGGGGCCGCTTGTCGGAGAGGCCCGTTCCCGTATCGAGGCCGCCAGGTCCAAGTTCAACCCCACGGAGGAGGAGCTGCATCCCAACATGAGGTTCGTGGAGAACCGGATAACCCCTCTCCTCGCCGAAGACCCCGATTTCACCAAGATAATCGCGAAGAAGAAATTTTCCTGGGACCAGTACGACGTCTTCCTGCGCCACCTCTACGAGCGTGTCCGCGAAAGGAAGTATTTCAAGGACTACATGGGCAGGGAGACCTCGGGAATGGAGGACGACGCGAGGCTGTGGGTGCGCATCTTCGAGAGGGAGTTCGAGAACGACTCCGAACTGGCGGACATCCTGGAGGACATGTCGATATACTGGAACGACGACCTCGGCTATGCCCTGAGCCTGTGCCGCAAGACCGTGCTCGCGCTCGGCTCCGGCGAAAGGTGGAACCTGCCGCCCCTCTACCGCAGTGAGCTTGGCGGTGACAGAAGCTATGACAGCGACAAGCTTTTCATATACAAGATACTGCGTACCGCCTATACGGGCTTCGGAGGATATTGCGACCGCATCGCGGAGCTTACACCGAAATGGAACAGGGACAGGATATGCACGACCGACCTCGCGCTGATAGTATGCGGAATGGCTGAGGCGGACGCACATCCGGAAACATCCCCGAAAATCATAATCAACGAGTATGTGGAAATAGCGAAGGCGTACAGCACTCCCGAGAGCAGCGGCTTCGTGAACGGACTTCTTGACAAATTAATCAACAAACACGAATAAATTATGCTTACAACTATTTTGCAGACATCGGCTGCGGCCGGACAGCCCGCAGGAGGCGCGGCCAGCATGTGGATAATGCTCATCCTGCTCTTCCTTGTGATGTGGCTCTTCATGATACGTCCCCAGCGCAAGCAGCAGAAGGCTCTCGAGGAGATGCGCAAGGCTCTCAAGAAAGGTGACCATGTTGTTACCGCCGGAGGCATCTACGGAACCATCTGCGACGTGGACGACCGTACCGTGCTCATCAAGGTGGACGGTGAGGTGAAGCTCCGCGTGGACAAGAACTCCATCTCGCTTGACGCAAGCGCTTCGGCTCCCGCCGACGGAGGCAAATCCGAGAAAAAGGCCGAGAAGACCGGCAAGGACGAGACTGCGGAGAAAAAATAGTCCATAAGGAGGAGTCCAAAGGTGAGAAAGTGGGCGCAGCTTCTCCTGTGCCTGCTTGTTTCGGCAGGCATCTGGCTGATTCACAATCTTTCACAGACGTATGTGAATATTGTGAGCGTGCCCATCGTGGCTGAAAGCAACATCGACGGCCGGTCCCGGCGTTCGACTTCGGACGCCACCGTCACCGCCCAGGTCAGGGCCTCCGGCTTCCGCCAGGCTTCGCTCGGGCGGCGCGACAAGCGGCCCGTCACCGTGGTTTTCGATGCGGCGGACTTCAGCCATGTGGACGGCGACGTCTTCGCGCTGAAGGGCTCTGAACTCTACAAGTACACCGCCGCGATTTTCGGCGACGGAGTGAGCATAGAGTCGCTCATCTCCGATTCTCCCAAGTTCATCTTCCACGAGGTCTCCCATAAGAAGGTGCCCGTGCGCAGAGTTCACTCGATTTCCTTTGCCCAGCAGTACATGTCGGAGGAAGGCATGCAGCTGCAGCCCGACTCGGTGATAGTCTACGGCGAGACTTCGAGGCTCGAGAACATAGGCTACGTGCTGACCAGACCCATCGAACTGCACAATATCAGGAGCAGCGTCCACGGCAAGGTCAGGCTGGAGGTTCCTTCGGGGGTCAGGCTCTCCGACGAGGAGGTGATCTATTCCATGGAAGTGACCCGCTATGTGGAGCTCAGGGCGGAGATGCCTGTCGGGGTGCGCAACCTGCCCTCAGGCGTGGAGCTTTCCGTGCTGCCTTCGACCGCGACCGTGACTTTCCGCTGCATTTTCCCCACTCCTTCCGACCCTTCATCGGAAACGAGCTTCTATATTGACTACAGGGATTTCGCAAATTCGATTACCGGCCGATGCGTTGCCAGGTGCAGCGGACTCCCTTCTACCGTGCTCAGCTACGACATGGAGCCGGAGGTCTTCGACTGTGTGGTGAGAAGTTCGCGCTGAACATGAAGACGGTTCTGGTCACAGGTCCCATAGGCAGCGGGAAATCCGAGGTCTGCAGGTATCTGGCTTCGAAGGGCCTGCCTGTCTATGACTGCGATTCCCGCACCAAGGCGCTCTATGACACGGTGCCCGGCCTGAAGGCCGGGATAGAGAAGGCTCTCGGCATCAGGTGGGAGCAGATAGGCATAATCTTCAGCGACCCGGTGAGGAGGGAAAAGCTCGAACATATTGTCTACCCGCTCGTGCTTGAGGACATCGCTTCCTGGAAAGCCGGCCTGGATTCCGCCGGCCTGGCGTTCATAGAGTCGGCCGTGGCGATGGACAAGAAGGAGTTCGATTGCGTCTACGACGAGGTTCTGCTGGTGACAGCCCCCTATGACGTCCGGCGCAAACGCAACCCCAAGGCGGAGCAGCGCGACTCGCTCCAGACCCATGAGCGTTCGCGCGCCGACTATATAATTGAAAACGATTCGACCATAGAAGAACTACATATCAAAACAGAACAATTGCTATGCAGACTGATTTGACTAAAATACTTTCTGTCTCCGGACAGCATGGCCTTTTCCAGTATGTTGCGCAGGCCCGCAACGGTGTGATTGCCGAGAATATCGCAGACAAGAGGAGGACGGTGCTCTCAGCATCCAGCCGTATCTCCACCCTCGCCGACATCTCCATCTACACTTCGGAGGGGGAGATGAAGCTCGCCGACGTCTTCCTTGCCGTGAACAAGGCCCTCGATGGAGCCGAAGCCCCTTCAAGCAAGGCTTCGGACAATGAGGTCACGGCGCTTTTCGCGAAGGCGGTGCCCGATTATGACGCAGACCGCTTCTATCTTTCCCACATGCGCAAGATTCTTGACTGGTACTCCCAGATAGTCAAATACGCATCCCTGGACTTCGTGAAGGAGGATGAGGAAAAGTCAGGAGATGAAGAAAAGGCTTAGGATAGTCACACTAGGCTGCTCGAAGAACACCGTAGACTCGGAACATCTGCTCGCCCAGCTTCCGCCGGACCGTTTCGAAATCGCGGACGACGGGGGCCGGGCGGATTATCTGCTGCTCAACACCTGCGGCTTCATAGGCGACGCCAAGGAGGAGTCGGTACAGGCCATACTTGAGGCCGTGGAGCTGAAGAAGAAGGGCCTGGTGGACAAGCTGGCAGTCTTCGGCTGCCTGTCCCAGCGCTATTCGCAAGAGCTCCCCGGGGAAATTCCAGAGGTGGACGCATGGTTCGGCGCCAGGAGCCTCGACGGGATATTCCGCTGGCTCGGCGTCACTCCGGGCCCGCTTGTCACCCGCTATCCCACAGGCTGCCGCAGCTATGCCTACCTAAAGGTTTCGGAAGGCTGCGACCGGCGCTGCTCCTACTGCGCCATTCCGTATATACGCGGCGCGCATCGCTCGGTGCCTGTCGGGGACATAATGAAGGAAGCGGAGTCTCTGGCCTCCGCCGGAGCGCGTGAACTCATACTGATAGCGCAGGACACGACCTATTACGGCCTGGACCTCTACCGCCGCAGGATGCTCGCGCCCCTGCTGAAGGAGCTCTCGACCATCGACGGCATAGAGCGCATACGCATCCATTACTCGTATCCGGACGATTTCCCCGATGACGTGATAGGCGAGATGGCCGACAACCCCAAGGTGTGCCGCTATCTTGACATCCCTCTCCAGCACATCTCCGACAAGGTGCTCTCGATGATGCACCGCAACGTGGACGGAGCCTGGACAAGGAGCCTGATTGCCAGGATGCGCAGGGACATTCCTGGGGTGGTGCTGCGTACGACCATGATAGTCGGACATCCCGGAGAAGGGGAAAAGGAGTTCGGGGAACTGCTGGATTTCGTAAGGGAGGCGCGTTTCGAACGTCTCGGTGCGTTCATGTATTCCGAGGAGGAGGGCACTTTCGGTGCGAAGCATTATAAGGACGAAGTCCCGGCGGAGCTCAAGCAGGAGCGTCTGGACAGGCTCATGGAGCTTCAGAGGGAAATATCGCTCTCCTATAACGCTTCAAGGGTTGGAAGTGTGGTGAGTGTGCTGGTCGATGACATCATGGACGGCAACCTCGTGTGCCGCAGCGAGTTCGAGAGTCCCGAGGTGGACGGGGAAATACTCGTCAGGGACGGTTCCGGGCTTGTGGAGCCTGGAGATTTCATCGATGTGAGGATAACGGCTGCCGGAGACTATGACCTGACGGCGGAAAAAATATAAAAGGTGGAGCCGTAAGCCGGTTTCTGTTCAGTTCTGCCATTTATCTTCGCAACCTACCCCCTGACATCGGACGGGCCGTCCTCATCTGCCAGTATATTTGGTCTTGCAGGACCCGGCGGCGTACCCGTAGCGTATCGCTGCGCCACGTCGTGAGCTCTTGCCTCGCGTTTTCACCATTGCCTTGCGGCTGTTGTTTTCTGTTACGCCTGACATAAGGTCGCCCCTATCTGCGCTTTCCGCAGCGGGTTGCCCTGTCCTGTCCGGACTTTCCTCCCTTTCGGGCGGCAGACCGCTCCACCTGTCGGCAAATTTACAAAAATTTGCCGACAGGTGGAGCACCTATCTGAAAACAACGCTGCGCGTTGGCTCGACCTGCGGTGCCGCTCCGGCCGCCGGCTGCGCTGCGTCGATTTGCTGGCGCGAATCTCGCTGACGCTGCGCCGGGGCCGCTGATGCGGCCGGGGGATTGAATTAACAAAAATTAAGCAGGGAATCCTGTGCCTTATGGAAGTTTAGTTGTATTTTTGTATAAAATATTCTTAAGATGCTCAAACGAATTTTCTGTTCAGTCATTCTGCTGGCGGTGTCCGTCGCCCCTGCAGCCGCAGAATCGCTCAAGATTTCAGTAATATCCGACATACACATCATGGCTCCATCGCTGCTCAAGCAGGACGGCAAGGCCCTGGACGACTATATATCGAAAGACAGGAAGCTGCTGCGCGAGGGGCCCCAGCTGCTGCGCGAGGCCATGGACAGAATCCTGGAGGAGGCTCCGGACGTGCTGCTGGTGAGCGGAGACCTGACCAAGGACGGGGAGACGGTCTCACATCTCTATGTGCGCGACAGCTGCCTTTCGGTGCTCAGGGACGCCGGCATCCGTATCTTCGTGGTGCCCGGAAACCACGATGTGAACAATCCCCACGCCGTGGAGTTCGACGGCGACAGCGCCGCCCGGGTGCCTTCGCCCTCTGCGGAGGAATTCGCCGGGATATACGCCGGCTACGGCTATGGCGACGCCCTTGCGCGCGATCCCCATTCGCTGAGCTACGTGGGCAGGCTCGCCCCCGGGCTGCGCATTCTCTGCCTGGACGCCTGCCGCTATGAGGACAACAGCTTCGAGGAGAATACCTGCATCACCTCCGGACGGCTCAAGAAGGAGACCCTGAAGTTCGTCAGGGAGCAGGCCAGGGAGGCGCGGAAAGCCGGAGACCGGATGATTGCGATGATGCATCACGGCGCCGTGCGCCACTGGAAATGGCAGACCTTAGTGATGGGGGAGTATCTCGTGGACAACTGGAGGCGCGTGAGCCGCATGCTCGACCGCCTCGGAGTCGATGTGATATTCACCGGACATTTCCATTCGCAGGACATTTCCACGAGGGGCGGGCTCACCGACATCGAGACCGGTTCGCTCGTCTCCTATCCGGCTCCGATGCGTTTCGTGGAGATTGACGGCGACAGACTGCATGTGCGCACCGAGCTGCTGGAAGGATACGGGCTCAGCTTCCCGAGCGGCAACAGCTTCGAGCAGGAGATGCTGGAATATGCCGATGGAGCGATGAGGGGAGTGGTCGACGGCATAATACCGGAGAAGGTGAGCGCGGAGACCAAGGAACGCTGCTGCGCGATTCTCGCCAAGGCATATACGGCGCATCTTTACGGGGACGAGAAGTGCAGCGGGGAGGACGCCGCCGAGCTCAAGGCTGCCGTCAGGCAGCTGCGCAGGGAAAGCTGGCTCTACTCCGTCGTGCTGAACCGCGTGGGAAAGAATTTCTGGAACGACCTGGCGCCATCCGACTGGGAGACCACAGTGGAGCTGCGCCATGTCAGATAGCGAACCTTAAAACTAACCATATCATGAAAAAATCATTAGTGTTTGTGCTTGGTGCGGTGCTTATGCTGAGTTCCTGCTCCACCCTTTACCGTTCGTCCACGATAAGCCGTCCGGTCAATTCGGTCGTGACTTCGACTTTCGCCGAGCTTGAGGTGAGTCCCGAGAAGATTTCCTACACGCTTCTGCGTCCCAGGAAGGAAATCAGGGCCGCCGGAATTGACAACTGCGTCTCGACCGCCGTATACGAGGCTCTTCAGGAGTATGGCGGCGATGTGCTCGTGGGCATGGAGTATTCGGTGAATGTGAACTCGCGCAAGGTCGTGTATGTCACCGTTACGGGCTATCCCGCGACCTACAAGAATTTCCGCAGCCTCACTCCAGAGGACCTGAAGGATTCCTGGAACTGCTATCCTCTGATTCAGAACACTTCCGAACAGCCCGTCTTCAGGACCTCAAGACGTTTCGGATTCAGATAGCGCAGGCTTTTCCATGAATAACGGACCGGGTGTGGCAGGGGAATATCTCCGGCCGCACCCGGTCCGCTTTCAGGTTATGGCTTCTTCATCAGCCCCAGAGCTATGCGCCCCCGGTCGAGATCCACGTCGATGACCCTGACCCTGACCTGCTGATGCAGTTTCACTACCTTAGAGGGGTCGGTGCCGCGCGGTCCGAGCCTTGAGACGTGGATGAGTCCGTTCTCATGGAGCCCGATGTCCACGAAAGCTCCGAAATTGGTGATGTTGGTGATTATCCCCGGCAGCTCCATGCCTTCCTTGAGGTCTTCTATCGAATGGATGTCATCATCGAAAGAGAACTCCGCCGCCTGCTCCCTGGGGTCCAGTCCGGGCTTGGCCAGCTCCTTGAGTATGTCGTTTATCGTAGGCAGGCCGGCTTCTCCGGTGACGAAGTCGTCCGCATGGATTCTCGAGCAGAGTTCGGCGTTGCCCACGAGCTCCCTGGTGCTGACTCCGAGGGATGCCGCCATCCTGTCCACTATGCCGTAGGATTCCGGGTGCACCGCAGAGTTGTCCAGAGGGTTCTCGGCGTCGCGTATGCGCAGGAAGCCGGCGCACTGCTGGAAGGCCTTGGCCCCCAGCCTCGGAACGTCCATGAGCTCCGCGCGGCTGCGGAAGCCTCCTTTCTTCTCGCGCGTGGCCACTATGTTCTCCGCCAGGGAGGGGCCGATTCCGGCGATGTAGGCCAGCAGCCATGGTGATGCCGTGTTGAGGTTCACCCCGACGGAGTTCACGCAGCTCTCGACAGTGTTGTCGAGCATCTCTTTGAGCAGGTTCTGGTCCACGTCGTGCTGGTACTGTCCTATCCCGAGGTTCTTCGGGTCTATCTTCACGAGCTCCGCGAGCGGGTCCATGAGCCTGCGGCCTATGGATACGGCGCCGCGCACCGTGACGTCCTCGTCGGGGAACTCGCGCCGCGCTATCTCGGAGGCGCTGTAGATGGACGCTCCGTCCTCGCTGACCGTCCATACCTTGCAGCCCTGGGGCAGGTTGATGCGCTTCATGAATTCCACGGTCTCCCTGGACGCGGTTCCGTTCCCTATCGCCACCGCTTCGATATGATATTTGTCCAGCATCTGCTGCACGCTCATTATCGCCTTTATCTTGTCGTTCAGCGGCGGATGCGGGTAGATGATGGTATGGTACAGCAGCCCTCCATGCTCGTCGAGACAGGCGATTTTGCAGCCGTTGCGGAATCCGGGGTCTATCGCCATCGTGCGCTTCTGGCCGACAGGCGGGCTCAGGAGCAGCTGGCGCAGGTTCTCGCCGAACACGCGTATGCTTTCTTCATCGGCCTTCTGCTTGGCCTCGCGTATCACTTCACCTGAGATGGAGGGCTCCAGCAGGCGCTTGAAGGCATCCTCTCCGGCCTTCCTGACCTCCTCCGCTGCCGCCCTGGACGCTATGCGGCGCCCCCTGGCCCAGCAGCGGTAGATGTCTTCCGAGCATCTCTGCGGATCCGCATCGATGCTTATGTTCAGATAGCCTTCGTTCCCGGCGCGCAGCATCGCCAGCAGGTTGTGGGAGGGTATGCGTCCGACAGGCATGCTGAAATTGAAATAGCTGCGGTATTTCGAGGCCTCCGGAGTCTCCCTGCCCGCCTTGGTGACGCTCGAGCAGATGCGGCGCGAACGGAAGACCTTGCGCAGGCCGTCCCTGATCTCCGCAGTCTCGTTCAGCCTTTCGGCAATGATGTCGCGGGCTCCCGAGAGCGCCTCCTCGGCCGAGCCGACCTTGTCTCCGACGAATGCCTCCGCTTCCGTTGCGGGGTCTGCCGCGACTGCGTTCCAGATGGCGTCCGCCAGCGGTTCCAGCCCTTTCTCGCGTGCAGCCGTGGCCCTTGTGCGGCGCTTGGGGCGCCAGGGCAGGTAGAGGTCTTCAAGTTCGGTGGCGGATACGCAGGCCTCTATGCGCCCGCGCAGTTCGTCGGTGAGCGCTCCGGCCTCGTCTATGGTCTTGAGCACCGTCTCCTTGCGCTTCTCCATCTCGTCGAACACGTCGGCCCAGTGGCGGACTTCCGCCACCTGCGCGTCGTCCATGCCTCCGGTCTTTTCCTTGCGGTAGCGGCTGATGAAAGGTATGGTGTCACCGTCCGCGAACATCTCCACGCAGTTCTCTACCTGCCAGTCCTTCAGCTGGAGAAGGCCGGCGATATGCCTGATGTATATTTCTTTCATCTTGCCGGCCTGATTTTTCGGAACCTGAGCCCCAGGACTCCCCAGAACGCTTCGCCGAAGATGCTGCCCGACATCTTGGAGGTCCCGAGCTGGCGGTTCACGAAGATCACGGGCACTTCGGCGAGCTTGAAGCCGAGCTTCCTGGCGGTGTATTTCATTTCGATCTGGAAGCCGTAGCCCTTCATCTTCACGGCGCCGAGGTCAATCGTCTCAAGGACTTTGCGCGTGTAGCAGACGAAGCCGGCGGTACTGTCGTATATCTTGAATCCGAGCACTGTGCGCACATAGATGGAGGCGCAGTAGGAGATGAGTATTCGCGACATGGGCCAGTTGACCACGTTGATGCCGTTGCAGTAGCGTGAGCCTATGGACATGTCGGCGCCTTCTTCGGAGCATGCCCTGTACAGGCGGGGCAGGTCCTCGGGATTGTGGGAAAAGTCCGCGTCCATTTCGAATACGTAGTCGTAGCCATGGTCGAGCGCCCAGCGGAAACCGGTGACGTAGGCCGTTCCGAGGCCCATCTTGCCCGGGCGCTGGATCAGGAACAGGGTGTCCGTGTAGGCCTTCTGCAGGGATTTCACCACGTCGGCGGTCCCGTCGGGGGAGCCGTCGTCGATTACCAGTATATGATAGTTTCCTTCGAGGGCGAAGACGGCCGAGATGATCTTGGCTATGTTCTCCACCTCCTTGTACGTCGGAATTATGACGAGTTTCTTTTCCATATCTTACAAAGATAGCATTTTAAGTTGATTATGCCCCTTGATTTTCTTATTTTCGCGAGGATATACCAAGTGTTATGGTCAGCAGATTCGACATACCTCTCAGGGTCCCTTCCTCACGGATCCGCCGGATAGCGGAAGAGACGTCTTCCGAATATACCATGCTATACACCAGGCCCACCGCGCTCGAGTGGGTGGACCATGGTCTCGAAAGGATGCTCCAGGTGGCGGAGTACACGGGGGCGGCGATGGTCTATGCGGACCATTTCGCCACGGCGGACGGAGTCACTGCCCAGGCTCCCGTCATAGACTGGCAGAAAGGTTCGCTCCGCGACGACTTCGATTTCGGCGGGGTGATGCTCGTCCGCAGCACCGCGTTCAAGGAGGCCGCATCGAGGATGAAGGCCGATTATGAATTCGCCGGCCTGTATGACCTCTGGCTCAAGCTTTCGCAGAAGGGGGATTTCGTGCATGTCAACGAATACCTCTATTACGAAGTGGAGCTGGACACCCGCAAGTCAGGGGAGAAACTGTTCGACTATGTGGACCCCCGCAACCGGGCGGTGCAGATTGAAATGGAACAGGCGTGCACGGAGCATCTGAAGGCCGTGGGCGGCTGGCTGAAGCCGGAGTTCCGCAGCGTCGACTTTGCGGATTCGGAGGAGAACGGGCGCTTTGACTGCGAAGCTTCGGTGGTGATTCCATGCAGGAACCGCGTGCGTACGATAGAGGATGCGGTGCGGTCGGCGCTCTCCCAGCGGGCGGATTTCAGCTTCAACGTGATAGTGGTCGACGACAACTCCACCGACGGTACGGCGGAGCTGCTGGACGGCATCCGTGACGGGCGTCTGGTGGTGATACATCAGCCCAAGGGCCACCACGCCATAGGCGGCAACTGGAACGCCGCCATATGGCACCCTTCCTGCGGGAGGTTCGCCCTGCAGCTCGACTCGGACGACATGTATTCCGACGACGAGGTAGTCGCCCGCTTCGTAAGGGCGTTCCGCGAGCAGGACTGCGCCATGGTCATAGGCAGCTACAGGATTACCGACTTCGACCTCAACGAACTGCCTCCGGGAGTAATCGACCACAGGGAGTGGACCGAGGAGAACGGACGCAACAACGCCCTCCGCATCAACGGGCTCGGGGCGCCGCGGGGTTTCTGGACTCCGCTGCTGCGCAGCATAGGAGGCTTTCCCGTGACCAAGTACGGCGAAGACTATGCGGTCGCGCTCCGCATAAGCCGCGAGTACAGGATAGGGCGCATCTGGGATGTGATGTACGACTGCCGCAGGTGGACGGGCAATTCCGACGCCGACCTGAGCGTGGACAGGGTTAACGCCAACAACCTCTATAAGGACCGCCTGAGGACCTGGGAACTTGCCGCAAGGCGGAGACTCAACGTTGGCAGGATGCGAAAGCGATAACTTATCTCTCCTGCAGGGGGATGTGTCCAGGGAGGCGTTTTACATCTTTTTTCAGCCTCCCTGGACATATCCCCCTGCAGGATTGGAAAGGAAGCCGGGGCGGACCGGGTTCTCTTTAGAGTTGAAAGGAAGCCTGTGCAGACCGGGTTTTCTGCCGGATTGAAAAAAACTGCGAATACTCTTGCGGATTCCGCTTCTTTGTCATATCTTTGTCGTGTATTAATAAACTACTACACGAAAGCATATGATAAAGATCGACAACCTGGCGTTCAGCTACGGAAAGAATCAGGTCCTGAACAATATCAGCCTGACACTCGGGGAGGGCAGGATTTACGGCCTTCTCGGAGAGAACGGCGTCGGAAAGACGACGCTGCTGACACTGCTGTGCGGCCTGAAGGCTCCGCAGCAGGGAACCATACTTGCAGAAGGGGAGCAGCCCTCGCACCGCAGCCCGGCATGGCTCGAGCAGATCTCCTACCTGCCCGACGATGTCGCTCCGGTGAACGACAAGGCTCTCGGGTGGGCGCGCAGCCGGGGACGCTTCTGGCCCGGCTTCTCTCTCGACAAGTTCGTCTCCGTGATGCGCGAGTTCGAGACCGACACCGAGCAGAAGCTCTCCACCATGTCGGCCGGACAGCTCAAGAAGACATACATCAGCTTCTGCCTCGCCTGCAACACTAAGTACCTCTTCATGGACGAGCCCACCAACGGCCTGGACATCCCGTCCAAGGCGCAGTTCCGTTCTGCCGTGCTGAAATATACCGACGAGAACGCTACGCTCGTGATTTCCACGCACCAGGTCCGCGACCTCGAGAACGTGATAGACCCCATAATCATACTCGAGCCCCAGGATGTGCTGCTCAACGCCTCGGTAGAGGAGATTTCGTCCAGGCTTTTCTTCGACTACGGCTCCGAACTGCATCCGGAGAGCCTCTACTCCGAGCAGCTCCCCGGCGGCTTCATACAGGTGTACCCCAACAGGGACGGCCGCGACAGCAAGGTCAATATCGAGGCCCTGTTCAACGCCGCGCACCGCAACCGGGAGGTGATAAAGTCGCTTTTCAGCAAATAAACAATGTCAAAGATTCCGACAGATATGAACAATATATTCAATTTCAACCGATTCGGGAGATATTTCTCATACGAGCTCCGCAATGCCAGGAACTCGTACGGAATGACTATGGCGGTGGTAGGACTGCTGCCAGCGATACTGCTCGGCATATTCGCCCTGCTGACACTGATTTTCAACATATTCGACGCCGGAGTGGACTTCACCCCCGCCGCGAGGCCCGTGGCCATAGTCGCGGCCCTGATAATCGTGACTTTCGGCTCTCCCGCCGCTATCTACGGCTCCGTTACCGACCGCAGGGCAGGTACGGACTATCTGCTCGTGCCCGCCTCGACTTTCGAGAAGTGGCTTTCGATGATACTGATGATGTGTATCGTGGTACCTGCGGTGCTGTGCGTGCTGCTTTTCGCGTGCGACTCGCTCCTGGCGCTGATACTGCCCGACACCTACGGCTGGCCTATATGGCAGCTGGTCGGCTTCAATCCTTTCAATATCGTGCTTGACGAGGAGGTATCCGTCAACCTCGCCTACCCCGTGTTCCTCGGGACGGCAAGTTCCATGCTCTTCATGACCCTCGGGGCGATCTTCTTCAAGAAGTCGAAGATAGCGAAGACCATACTCGTCGGACTGCTCATAAACGTAGTGCTCAGCCCTGTCTCCATAGGAGTCGTCGCCGGCGCAGAGTACCTTGACGACCTGTCTTCTCCCTACGATGCCGCGCGCATCTTCAACACCTTCATGAATGTCGTGCTGTGGGGCCAGATCGTCATCCTCGCCCTTGCGGTATACTTCAGGCTCAGGTTCATCAAACATTAGCGGCTTATGATGATATTTGACGAAAACAAGCCCATATACATCCAGATAGCCGACGACATCAGCGACAAGATACTCCGCGGCGAATGGAAGCAGGGCTCCAGGATCCCTTCCGTGAGGGAGTGGGGGGCGCAGATAGGCGTCAACCCGAACACGGTGGCCCGTTCGTACGAGATACTTTCGGACAGGAAGATAATAGTCAAGCAGAGGGGCGTGGGATTCTTCGTGACGGGCGACGCGGTAGACGTCATCAAGAGCACGGAGAGGACGAGGTTCCTCGAGGAGGAACTGCCCGCCTTCAGGGACAGGGCGATGTACCTCGGGTTGGATTTGAATGAAATTCTAAAGAGATAGTAAAGATGAAAAGGTATTTCATGCCGCTTGCGGCGGCAGTGTTGTGTGTGCTGGGCCTCGGCTCGTGCAGGGTGTTCAGGTTCAGTTCGGATTTAGCGGAAAGGGAGGTCGTCACGGCCGAAGGCGAGAGCGTGACCAGGGCTTTCGACTCCCTCCCGGAGTTCCGTGCGGTGGAGTTCTCCGTGCCTGCCGACATCAGCTACAGTGCGGGAGAATGCGCCCTCAGTGTCACGACGGCGCAGAATGTGCTCGACAAGCTGGATGTGAGGGTTGACGGGGACGTGCTCGTGGTGGAGCTCAATCCCGGAGTGGCGAGGCTCAAGAATATTAAGACCTTCGATGTGGTACTCTCCTCTCCGGAGCTGCGCAGCGTGGGTATAGACGGAGCCGCGTCGTTCAAGGCCGGGACCGGGGTGCTTTCGTCGGAAGACTTCTATATCGAAGTCAACGGTGCGGGAGACATCAGTCTCGCCTCCCTCCGTGCGGCCGATGTCGGCATCGAGATAAACGGAGCCGGGAACGTGACGGTTGCCGGAGTGGACTGCACTGATATAGATATAGAGATCAACGGCGCAAGTTCCTGCACGGTATCGGGAAAGGCAGAGTCTGCCGCCGCCGAGATAAACGGAGCCGGGGATATCGACCTTTCGGGACTCGACACCCGGGAGCTGGATTCTTCCGTGAACGGCATAGGGAGCATCAAGAGGCCGAAGGGACTCAGCCGTTAGGCTCTGCCCGGTGCATGGGCCTGTGGGCGGCCTGCCGCGAGAGCCTGAGGTTCCTGTCCATTTCTTCCCGGCATTCCCCGGGAATGCAGCAGAGGCGGAACTTCTCCCAGATATAGTCTACGGCTATGTCCCTCGGGTGCACGAGGTCGGCGGCATAGAAGCGGTAGTCGCGCAGCTCGTCCAGCAGCAGTTCGTAGGCCGGGAAGTACGAAAGTCCTTCCCGGCTTTCCAGTATGCCGTCGACCGCCAGCTGCAGCGTGGCCTTCGAGAGGGTGTTCTCATGTGCTCCGCCGCCGAGATGCCTGATCGGGGAGACGGTGAAGATGAACTGTTTCTCGGGATGTGAGTGGACTATATCCCCGAGAAGCTGAGAGCACCGGGATATGTCGAGGCGCTTCCTGCCGAACTCGTATCCCGGGCGCTTGAGGCAGTTCGACACGACCTTGCCGTCCCGCGTCCATACATAGGCCGTACCGAGGGTTATGATGACCCTCGTGCTCCTGAGCCAGAACGCGCGCGCCGATGCCAGTGCCGAATTTGCCGCATCGAGGAACTCTTCCATGCTGCTGCGTGCGAACGAGGTATGGTGCTCGAAGCTGCATACGAGTCCGGCTCCGGCGCCCATCTGCACGCAGTCCGCTTCCGTGTAACTGTCATCGGAATCGAGCCGGGAGACGGCGAGGGCAATTGAGGCCGGGTTGTACAGAGTTCCGAAAGGGTTCACCAGCACATCCATGCCGGCCTCGCGCATCCTGCTTCCTATCCCGTCGGTGAAACAGCTCCCTATGAGCACGGCAGGGTCGTCCGGAGAGACCTGCACTCCGGACTTCGACAGCTTTATTTCGGTCGTGAACTTCAAGGCGTATGGGTTTTCATAAGTAGACAAAATTATAACTTTTTCGCGTAATCTGCCCGTTTCTTGCTATTTTTGCGTCCGTTAAGGAGAATATATACGCTTATGAAGAATATCAGATCCAGATTCCTGTATGCGCTGCTGGGCGCCGCTCTGCTGCTTGTGCCCGGAGCCCTGTCCGCCCGCAGCCACAGCCTCCCTATGTCGGGGACGGCGCCACCAAGACCAGCCTGATGTCCGTCAAATACTATGTCGACAGCCTGCGCGCCGCAGTAGGCGGGGACAACGTGCTGCTGCTCGACGCCGGAGACTGCCTGCAGGGCGACAACGCCGCATACTACTACAACTATGTGGATACCGCCGGCCCTCATCTTTTCAGCCGCATCTGCGCCTATATGGGCTATGACGCCGTCACCGTGGGCAACCACGACATCGAGACAGGCCATGCCGTCTACGACAGGGTCAATTCCGAACTCGCCGGGGAAGGAATCCCCTGGCTGGGAGGCAATGCCCTCAGGACATCCGACCGCACCTCCTATTTCCCCGTGTATACGGTGCTGGACAAGGGAGGTCTCAAGGTAGCGGTGCTCGGCTTCACGAATCCCAACATCAAGGCATGGCTGTCCGAGGACCTCTGGAGCGGAATGGAGTTCATTTCCCTGATTCCGTGCGTGCAGAAGTGGGTGGATGTCGTGAACGAGAAGGAGAAGCCGGATGTCGTGATAGTGCTGGTGCACTCGGGTACGGGCGAGGGAGACGGCTCGGTGCTCGAGAGCCAGGGGCTCGACCTGCTTGCTTCGCTCGAGGGAGTCGACCTCCTTGTGACGGCCCACGACCACAGGCCCCGCGTCGAGTCGAAGGGCGGAACATACATGGTCAACGCAGGTTCGCGTGCGGGATATGTGGGATATGCCTGCATCGAGGTGGACAAGTTTGCCGGCAGGCTGCGCTCCAAGAGCGTGGAGGCCGATATAGTGCGTCTCGACAAGAATAAGGTCGACAACGCTATGGCCGAAGCCTTCTCCGAGGACTTCGAGGCCGTGCGTGCGTTCACCAACCGCAAGGTAGGTACGCTCGCCATGGACCTGTATTCGCGCGAGGCCTTCACCGGGATGTCCGATTTCATCAACCTTATCCACACCGTGCAGCTCGGAGTGCCCGAGGCCGACATATCGTTCGCCGCACCTCTGAGCACTGACGGCAGGGTGTCCAGCGGAGACGTGATATATAACGACATGTTCACGATCTATCCGTTCGAGAACCAGCTCTTCGTCGTAAGGATGCGCGGCAGCGAGATAAAGGACTATCTCGAATATTCCTACGACAACTGGATCCAGACTCCGGGCGAGCATGTGCTCAGGATAAGGAAGGGCGAAGATCCCCGCTACGGCACGGAGAACTGGTCGTTCGAGGGCCCTACATATAACTTCGACTCGGCCGCGGGCATCAACTATACCGTGGATGTGACCAGGCCTGCCGGAAGCAGGGTGGAGATCAGCTCGCTCGCCGACGGAAGGCCTTTCCAGGAGAACGGGTGGTATAACGTGGCAATGACCTCGTACCGTGCGAGCGGCGGAGGAAACCTGATTCCGCTCGGTGCCGGGATCGAAGATGTCGAAGACGAGGGCAGGGTAGTGGCGAGATACCCCGAAATAAGGGATATGATCTACGACTTCATAAGCAGCCGCGATGTCGTGACTCCGTCCGAGGTGGGCGACAGGAAACTGCTCGGAGAGTGGAAGTTCGTTCCCGGGCAGGTAGTCGGGCCCCTGATGAAGGCCGATATGGAACTGGTGTTCGGAGACTAATGCCTTCCGAGTGACTTGAGCCTCTGCTGGAGGGTGCCGCTCACGGCCATTTTCATCATGCGGCGGGTCTGGTCGAACTGCTTGAGCAGCTTGTTCACCTCCGCCACGCTGGTTCCAGAGCCCTTTGCTATACGGGTGCGCCTCGAGCCGTTAAGGCATTCGGGGTGCTCCTTTTCGTATGGGGTCATCGACTGTATTATGGCTTCGGTCGACTTGAAGGCGTCTTCGGGGATGTCCACATCCTTGAGCGCCTTGCCGACGCCGGGGAGCATGCCCATTATGTCCTTCATGTTGCCCATTTTCTGGACCTGCTTGAGCTGGTCGTAGAAATCGTTCAGCGTGAACTGGTTCTTGGCTATCTTCTTCTTGAGGCTGCGGGCCTGCTGCTCGTCGTACTGCTCCTGGGCCTTCTCCACGAGGGTGACCACATCGCCCATGCCGAGTATCCTGTCGGCTATCCTCGCGGGGTAGAACAGCTCCAGCGCCTCCATTTTCTCTCCGGCGCTGATGAACTTGATGCTCTTGCCCGTGACCGCCTTTATCGACAGCGCAGCGCCGCCCCTGGTGTCGCCGTCCATTTTGGTGAGCACGACTCCGTCGTAGTCTATGGCCTCGTTGAACGCCTTTGCAGACTCGACGGCGTCCTGTCCTGTCATGGCGTCGACGACGAACAGGCTTTCGCTTGGATTGAGCGCCTTGTGCATCGCCGAGATCTCGTCCATGAGTTCCCTGTCGACCACGAGCCGTCCGGCGGTGTCGACTATCACGGCGGAGAAGCCTTCGGCCTTGGCCTTTGCCACCGCGTCGAGGGCTACCTTGACGGGATCCTTCTCGCCGGGCTCGGAATATACCGGTACCCCGACCTGCTCTCCGAGCGTGGACAGCTGGTCGACCGCCGCAGGCCTGAACGTGTCGCAGGCTGCGAGCAGCACCTTCATCCCTGACTTGCTCCTGAGGCGCAGCGCGAGCTTGCCGCAGAACGTGGTCTTGCCGGAACCGTTGAGTCCGGCGACGAGTATTACCGCGGGAGAGCCCTTGAGGTTGATCTCGCTGTGCTCGGAGCCCATGAACTCCACAAGCTCGTCATGGACTATCTTGACCATCATCTGCTGGGGCTTGACGGCGGTGAGCACATCGGAGCCCAGAGCCTTTGCCTTGACCCTGTCGCAGAATTCCTTGGCCACCTTGTAGGATACGTCCGCGTCGAGCAGCGCCCTGCGTATGTCCTTGACGGTTTCGGCTATGTTTATTTCGGAGATCTTGCCTTCGCCCCTGAGTATCTTGAACGACCTTTCCAGTCTGTCGGAGAGATTTTCAAACATATTCTGTCCCTTTTTCTTATGAGCTGTCTTATACGGACTGCAAATTTAGCCAACGCGGTGCATAATTGCAAGCGTATGCGGAGCCGTCATCGGAGCGGGGAAGGTCGGTATTGCGTATAATCGTCGATTTTTTATAATTTTGCGCCCTGTAACGGAAGAAGGAATGACGACACATACGCACACCCATACGCAGCGGCTCGAGAGACTCGACGCCGCATATTATATCGCCATAGCGCTCAATATAGGATATGTCGCGGCTGAGACCTGCGTCGCGCTGGTGCACGGTTCCGCGGGGCTCCTCTCGGATGCCGGACACAAGCTCATGGACGTGTTCTCGCTGCTGATAGCCCTGCTTGCGTTCAAGCTCGCCTCGAGCAGGCCCTCGCAGCGCAGGACCTACGGCCTGCGCAAGGTGTCGGTGCTGATATCCCTGGTGAACGCCCTGCTGCTTGCAGCGGTCGTGCTGGCGATACTGGTAGAGAGCGCCTCCAAACTCGCGCATCCCTCTCCCGTCGACGGGGCCGCGATCTCTTGGACTGCCGCCGCGGGAATACTCGTGAGCGGGATAAGCGCCCTGCTCCTCGGAAGGTTCAGGCGCGGCGACATCAATACCCGGGGAGCCTTCCTGCACATGGCCACGGATTCCCTGATGTCGCTCGGCGTGGTGCTGTCGGGAGTGGTGATAAGCGTCACAGGCTGGTCGGTGCTCGACCCTCTCGTCGGAGTGGTCATTTCGTCGGTGATGCTGGCCGGAGCCGTCAAGCTCGTTATCGACAGCTTCGGCATGATCATCGACTCCGTTCCGGAAGGGATAGATCCCTCGCATGTCAGAGAACTCATCCTGTCGTGCAGGGGAGTGGAGGGCATAGACGAGCTGCATATATGGCCGGTCAGCATATTCGAGACCGCCCTGAGCGCCAGGGTGCGCGTGCACGGGGCGGAGAATGCGGAGCATGTGCCGGACGAGATACGCCTCAGGCTCTCGTCGGAAGGCATACAACAATCTACGGTCGAAGTGCATCTTATATGACAGTTGGTTGAACGAATCTAAATACAGAAATTCATGAAGAAGGCAGTTACTTTCCTTGCCGCCGCTGCGGCTATGTTTTCAATGGCATCGTGCTCCGGAAACCAGAGCATAGACGGACACTGGGATTTCAAGACCATGAACGGAGAGGAGGTGGTCACCACCGAGAAGACTCCTTTCCTCGAGTTCGACGGCGAGAGCGGCCGCGTGCACGGATGCCTCGGCGTCAATTTGGTGAACGGAAGCTATACTTTCGAGGACGGCAAGCTTACGCTGGGCAACCTCGGTATGACGATGATGGCCGGACTTCCCGAGGACATGGCGGTCGAGAGCGCCCTGGGCGATGCATTGAAGCTTGCCCGCGGAGCAAAGGTCTCGTCGGACAAGCTTTCGATTACAGATGCGGAGGGCGAGGTGATACTCACCCTTGAAAGGGGCCAGGAGCAGCAGTAGGATACAGGAGGGGGCTTCCCCTACCTGTATTCGTCCCAGCTCTTGATGCTGATCTTATCCAGAGGGACGGCGCAGAACGCCCTGATATAGGCAGTCGCGAGACGGCTGTTCGTAATCAGGGGAACGTTGAAGTCTATCGCCGCCCTTCTCATTTTATACCCGTTGCTTAGCTCGTTGTGCGTGAAGTTCTTGGGTATGTTGATGACGAGGTCGACCTCGTGGTTGCGTATCAGGTCGAGGGCCGCGGGATGACTTTCCGAGGTCACCTCGAAGGGCCATAGAGCCCTCTGTGCCTCCACTCCGTTCTCGTTGAGGTACTTGCAGGTGCCTGCAGTGGCGTAGATCTTCATTCCGGTCTTCGCGAGCACCTGGCAGGCATAGAGTATGTCCGCCTTCTGGCGTGCGTTGCCCGACGAAATCAGCACTCCCTTCACCGGTATCCTGTGACCTACCGACAGCATCGACTTGAGCAGGGCCTCGTCGAGGTTGTCACCGATGCATCCTACCTCTCCGGTAGAGGACATGTCCACTCCGAGCACGGGGTCTGCCTGGTTGAGGCGCGAGAACGAGAACTGCGAGCACTTTATGCCCACATATTCGAGTTCGAAGGGGTCGGTGGATACCGGCTCGGGATGCTCTCCGAGCATGGCCCTCGTCGCGAGTTCTATGAAGTTGGACTTGAGTACCTTCGACACGAAGGGGAAGCTTCTCGACGCCCTCAGGTTGCACTCGATGACCTTGATGTAGTTGTCGGTCGCGAGGAACTGGATGTTGAAGGGGCCGGTTATGTTGAGCTCGCGCGCTATCGCAGCCGTGGTCTTGCGTATCTTCGCGGCGGTGATTCCGTATATCTTCTGGGGAGGGAACTGTATCGTGGCGTCGCCCGAGTGCACGCCGGCGAATTCTATGTGCTCGGAGATCGCCGAGGCTATCACCTTTCCGCCGTCGGCCACCGCATCGCATTCGAGCTCCTTGCAGCGCTGCATGAACGAACTTATCACGACGGGGTGCTCCTCCGATACCTCGACGGCCATGTCGAGGAACACCTTGAGGTCGTCGAAGCTGTAGCATACGTTCATCGCCGCTCCCGACAGCACATACGAAGGCCTTACCAGCACGGGGAAGCCGACTTCCGCGATAAAGTTGTCGATGTCTTCCATGGTCGTGAGCTCCCTCCAGCGGGGCTGGTCTATGCCGAGCTTGTCGACTATCGAAGAGAACTTGTTGCGGTCTTCGGCGCGGTCTATGTCTATGGCGGAGGTTCCGAGTATGTTGATGCCGCTTTCCATAAGGGGCAGGGCCAGGTTGTTGGGAATCTGGCCTCCCACGCTGACTATGACTCCGTACGGCTGCTCGAGCCTGCACACCTCCATTACCGTCTCGAAGC
>OHMX01000326.1_pt1 | contig 24846 bp, 17 predicted proteins | sample 1569471 | NCBI WGS metagenome assembly OHMX01 (sample SAMEA3879547, study PRJEB24766) | human gut metagenome | biome: human-associated habitat; feature: feces | place: USA | collected 1985/1987
GAAACTATATCACGACCATATTTTTTAAATGAATATAATTCTTTTACTTCTTCAATCGTGAAATCACTAGTAAAAATAGTTAATTTATTTTTAGCATGCCTTTCTTGAATTATTGGAAATAAAATTGTGTCACGAATTAATTCATTTTTATATTCGCTGCCAAAATTATCAATTACTAAAAAATCAACGTTAGAATAATTTGTTAGTAGTTCATTAAAATATTGTTTGTCAGTAAAGTAAAGATCGTTAAGTTGTTTAAAACGTAAAATGGAATCTGCAAAACCAAATGTTGATTCTTTATATTTTTTCATTTTATGTAAGTCGTTTAATATGCCAAAAGCTGCATAACTTCTTCCGCTTCTAGGTGCACCATATAAATATATCCAACATCCGGCTTTTAATTTATTACTTATGGCCTTGGATAAGCCATTAACACATTTCCTCGTAGATGCATCACTTGGTAAATTATTAAAGTCATAAACACAAAAATGATTTAAATAATCAGTGTGTTCTTTAAAAGGAGCTAAAGTTTCATAATTTCTTTCAATAAGTTTTCCATTTCTTACTAAAATCAAACGCTGAGTCATATTGTTAGCAACACAATCTTCATACGTTTTTATTTCTTTAGCTTTATGCATGTCATCTAAGTATTCTTTAAACTTACTGACGTTTTTTTGAATTTCGCTATTCTCCCAGCCTTCTTTGACTAATACAGGATATAAATCATCATTTAATATCTTGTTATAAAGTTCTTTTGAATAATCAGCTAAATCATTTGTTGAGTATTTAATATTTGATTTAATCTTTTCCATAATTATTCCTCGTCAAAGAAGCTCTTACCATCATCTTCCTCTTCTATAGTTTCGATATTTTGAGTTGTTTCATTAGAATTGTTAATTGAATTTTTAGAAGTTAAAATTACTTCTTTTTTACTGCTATCGATTCTCTTCTTGTTAAACTCTTCTAAACAATCGAGGGTATTTTTGCAGCCTTTTCTTACTAAAGTAGTAGCTATTTTTAAAACATAATTTTTAGATAATTCACCGTTTTTAGTTTTTAAAACTTGATCTAAAAGAGCATTAATCATGCCATTTGAAAAACCAACATTAAAACTTAAAGTTTCAATTAAATTTAAATCTGCTTCACTAATCTCAACACCATTTTGTTTAGATTTTAAGAACTCTTTTGGAGAGATAGATTCGTAATATTTAATAAGTGCAGCTATGCCACTTGTTGAATTAAGTTTTGTTTTCTTCTCAGTTTTATTTTTAGAAACCTGATAACTTTTAACATAAGTTCGGGCAATATTTTTTAGCTTTGCTTGATCAACTTTATTACCTTTAGTTTCTTCAGGAATAAAACATTCAGTTAAAATTCCACCAATATCTTTTTCCTTTAAGCCATATAAAGTCGCAATATGTTTAATATAATCAAGTTCTTCATCACTAATTGAGTTAACTCTAATTTGTGTTTCTTTTTTTAGATAATTTAAAAACTTAACTAAGCTAAAATCATCTCTGATTTCGTTTTTATTATATCCTTCTAACTCCATTCCTTTATTTAACTCTAAAAAGTCAGGATTAAAATCAATAGTAAAAGAGTCGTTAATTTTGGCAGATATATTTTCATAATCCTTATAGCTTCTTTTGATTTCGTATTTTTTAAGAATTTGTTCAGCTTCTTCACTACCAACTCTTTGACAAAATAGTCCTTTTAAAGTCAAATTATTAAAGAAATTTTTAGGTGTTAAAACGTCAGTTACAATTAATAAATACTTTTCTTCGTTTTTCTTTTTAAAAAATGAAATTAATCCAATGCTTTCTAATGTTTTTTTGGCGAGTAAAAAATTTTGAAGGTTTAATTGAGATTTGCTAACTAACTTTTCTAAAGTCGAATCGTCTTCTTCTTTTTTCACCTTGTTTGCAAAAAACAAATACAAAAATGTCGCATCACTTCCGATTAAAGGAAGATATAAATCAAAAAGAAATTTTGATCCTTCAAAATTTAAAAGTCCGTTTTTAATAAGTTTAATTTCGCTACTTAATTCAATCATCTTTAAAATTATACATTAAAAGACAAGAATTTTTAGATTAAAAATTTTTAAGATTTCTTCTCTAGAAAATCTCTATATTTAACTTTAGTTTAAATATAGAAATTATGAACGTTTTTCACTATAATGTTTTTAAGTGTTTAGGAGGTTATACCTAATGGTTAAAAAAATAGGAATTCTTACAAGTGGCGGCGATGCTCCTGGTATGAATGCTGCTCTTGTTGGAGCAATAAGAACCGGATATAAACTTGGAAAAGAAATGTATGTTGTTTATGACGGTTACAAAGGTTTAATAGAAAATAATTTTGTCAAAGTCAAACCTGATTTTGCTGAAGATAAAATGTCACATGGCGGTACCGTTATTAAAACAAAACGTCTCCCAGAATTTAAGGAAGAGAGCGTCCGTCAACAAGCTGTTGATAATCTTAAAAAAGAAGGCATCGAAGCTTTAATTGTTATTGGTGGAGATGGAAGCTATATGGGAGCAAAACGTCTCACTGAAATGGGAATTAACTGTGTTGGACTTCCTGGAACAATTGATAATGATATCGCAAGTAGCGACTTTACAATCGGATTTGATACATCATTAAATAACATCTGCTCTGCTATTGATAAAATCAGTGAAACAATGTCTTCACACAATAGATGTTGCGTTGTTGAAATTATGGGAAATAATTGTCCAGATTTAACTTTATATGCTTCTATCGCTTGTAATGCTGATTATATGATTACAATTGATCGCCCATATGATGAAAAAGATTTAATGGATACATTAAAAGCCAAAAAAGCGGCTGGTCAAGATCATGTTTTAGTTTTAGTTGCTGAAAAATTACTTGATGTTAACGCATTAGCTAAGAAAATCATGGCTGAAACCGGCTGGGATACAAGAGCTGATGTATTAGGTTATATTCAAAGAGGTGGAACCCCTACTGCTATGGAAAGATTTAATGCTGTTAGAATGGGTTCATATGCAGTCGAACTTCTTGATCAAGGAATTGGTGGAGTTTGCGTCGGATTAGTTGATAATAAATTAAAATATTATGACATTATTGAATCTTTCGAGTTAAAGAGAAACAAACACGAAGATTTATATAAGACATTTGATTTAATTAAATAAAGGATAAGATATGGAAAACGTAAATTTAATCAAGAAAACTAAAATTGTTTGTACTATTGGTCCAGCAAGCGACAACATGGAAATGTTAAGGAAGCTTATTGCTAATGGTATGAACGTCATGAGAATGAACTTCTCTCATGGTGATTACAATGAACAACTTGCAAAATTAAAACTTGCAAGAGAGCTTGAAAAAGAAGGCATTTTTATTGCTACAATGCTTGATACAAAAGGTCCAGAAATCAGATGTCACGATATGAAAGGTGACAAAATTCAAATAAATAAAGGACAAATTACAAGGATTTCAATGAAAAAAGTCCTTGGAACTCCCGAAAAGATTTCTGTCACATTTGATAAACTTTATGATGATGTAGACATTGGCGCTCATATTAAAATCGATGATGGTAAACTTGACTTAGAAGTTATCGAAAAAGATGCTGAAAATCGCGAAATTGTCACTAGAGCTTTAAATACTCACGCTATCGGCTCTAAAAAAGGCGTCAATTGTTCTGGTGCTAAATTAAACTCACTTCAATTCATTTCTAAAAAAGATGAACAAGATTTAATTTGGGGCTGTGAAAATGGCGTCGACTTTATCAGTGCTTCTTTTGTCCGCTGTGCTAAAGATGTTCAAGATATTAGAGATATTTTGATTGCTCATGGTCATCCAGAAATTAAAATCATTTCTAAAATTGAAAATTATCAAGCTATGGATTGCCTTGAAGAAATCGTTAATGAAAGCGATGGAATCATGGTCGCAAGAGGTGATTTAGGTCTTGAAATTCCTGAAGAGGAAGTCCCAATTGTTCAAAAGAAACTCATTGATATGTGTAGAAGAAAAGGTAAACCAGTCATCACTGCTACTCAAATGCTTGACTCAATGATGAAATCACCAATTCCTACTCGTGCAGAAGTCAGCGATGTTGCTACTGCTATTGCTGAATCAACAGATTGCGTTATGCTTTCTGGAGAATCCGCAAGTGGCGATTATCCAGCTGAAAGTGTTATGATGCAAACAAAGATTGCTCATACCATGGAAAAAACTTTAGACTACGAATCATTTGCAAAAGAAGCTTACGATACTTCAAATAAAGACAATAACGATGCTATCGCAAACGCAATTTGTAATACAGCAAAGTTAATTGGAGCTAAACTTATTGTTTCTTACACTGATTCTGGTAGGTCATCAAGAAGAATTTCTAAGGCACGTCCATGCTGCCCAATTCTCTCTATCTCTAATAAACTCACAACAGTAAGACAAAATGCAATTTATTGGGGTGTTAACTCTGTTTTATTAAAAACAAAGAGAATGCCAGAATTTATCGAAGATATGGAAGTTGTCGCAATTGTTCATGCAAAAAGATTCGGTTGCAAACCTGGTGATCAAATCTTAATTTCTGGCGGTACTCCTACTGGCAGCGGCCGTACAAACTTCATGAGAATTGTCACTATTCCTCAAGAAAGAGATTTATTATAGTTTACAAAAAAATTATTTAGTTATATTATTTTCTTGCGTTGAAAAAGACATGTTGTTATCCCCCTCTTTTTTAGAGAATGAAGCGATTTGGTGCAAGCTTCTAAAAGATGAATAACAAAACTACTTTGGAGCAATTAAGGAAACTTAACGTTAACTTACGATACAAGTTGAAAATGAGTGATGAAAGAAATTGAAAATTCTTTCATAAATAAGGTGGTACCACGATACTAATCGTCCTTAGTCTACTAGGCTAAGGACGTTTTTTATTAAAAGGGAGCATAAATTATGGAACTAATATTAAAAGATGGCAAAAAAATTAATGTAGAAAATGGCAAAAATGGTCATGATGTCGCTTTAAGTATTGCTGAAAGTTTAGGCAAAGCTTCAATTGCTTATAAACTAAATGATCATTTATATGATTTATATCGACCAATTAAGGAAGATGGTAATTTTGAACTTATCACAAAAGATAGTCCAGAAGCTTTTCATATTTTAAATCATTCAGCAGCTCATTTAATGGCTGAAGCAATTTCACTTCTTTTTAAAGGTGCAAAATTTGGTGTTGGCCCAGCTATTGAAGATGGCTTTTATTATGATGTTGATTTAAATGGTTACGTTTTAAAAGAAGAAGATTTAAGAAAAATCGAAAGTAAAATGAAAGATCTTTCTAAAAAGAATGAATATATCATAAGAGAAGATGTTTCAAAGGAAAAAGCTTTAGAGATTTTTAAAGATGATGAATATAAAGAAGAATTAATTAATGAATTAAATGAAAACGATGAAATAAGCGTTTATAAACAAGGCAGTTATGTCGATTTATGTCTTGGACCTCATGTTCCTTCAACTGGATTTATTAAAAACTTTAAACTCGATACAATAGCTGGTGCTTATTGGAGAGGAAATAGCGAAAACAAACAACTTACTAGAATTTATGGTCTTGCTTGTTTTAGCAAAGAAGAACTCGAAGAAAGAGAAAAAATGAAAGAAGAAGCTAAAAAAAGAGATCATAGAAAAATCGGTAAAGAACTTGGTTTATTTATGATTTCTGAATTTGGCCCAGGTTTCCCATTCTTCTTACCAAACGGCTTAATGCTTAGAAGACAAATTGAAAATTGGTGGTATAAAATTCACGACCAATATGGTTATAAATTAATTAAAACTCCTATTATTCTTTCTAAAGAATTATGGCTCACTAGTGGACACTGGGATCACTATAAAGAAAACATGTACACTACTAAAATCGATGAAAAAGACTTTGCTATTAAGCCAATGAATTGTCCTGGTGCAATTTTAGTTTATAATAGTGAACTTCATTCATACAAAGATTTACCACTTAGACTTGGTGAATTAGGAATCGTTCATAGACACGAAGCAAGCGGAGCTTTAAATGGTTTATTTAGAGTCAGATGTTTCACTCAAGATGATGCCCACATCTTCTGTACTCGTGACCAATTAAAAGATGAAATCGAAACTTTACTTGGCTTATATGACAAGATTTATTCAGTCTTTGGATTAGATTATTCAATCGTTTTATCTACAAAACCTGAAAAAGATTATATTGGTGATGATGCAATTTGGGAACAAAGTGAAGCTATTCTAGCCGATGCTTGTAAAGCAAGTGGCCATGAATTCAAAATCAATCCAGGTGATGGCGCTTTCTATGGACCTAAACTCGATTTCAAATTAAAAGATTGTATGGGTAGAATCTGGCAATGCGGAACCATTCAACTTGATATGAATCTTCCTGAAAGATTTGATTGCACCTATATCAATTCAAAAGGCGAAAAAGAAAGACCAATCATGCTTCATAGAGCAATTCTTGGTTCCTTTGAAAGATTTATTGGTATTATTACTGAACACTTTGCTGGTGCTTTCCCAATCTGGTGTGCCCCACTTCAAATTAAGGTTTTACCAGTTAATGCAAAATCTCAAGGTGAATATGCTAAAAAGCTTGTTGATAAATTAAAAGAAGAAGACTTTAGAGTTGAACTTGATGATAGTGAAGAAAAACTTGGTTATAGATTAAGAAATTCAGTTATCAAAAAAGTACCTTATACCCTTGTTATTGGTGATAAAGAAATGGAAAATGGCACAGTTACCTATAGAAAATATGGTAGTGAAAAGCAAACTACAGTTTCTTTAGAAGAATTCGTTAATATGGTCAAAGAGGAAATTAAAACAAAAGCATTACTCGTTGATCCAAAGAATTTAAAACTTTAATGAAAACAAATGCAATGCGTATTCTTGATGCTCATAAAATTCACTATGAGTATTTTGAATACGCTAACGATCAAAGTTTAACAGGCGAAGATATTGCTAAGATTTTAAATGAGAATCCTGCTAAGTGCTTTAAAACACTGATTACTGAAGGCAAACCACATGAATTTTACGCTTTTCTAGTTCCAGTTAATAAAGAACTCGATCTCAAAAAAGCCGCTTCTTCAGTTAATGAAAAAAGTGTTTCAATGATTCCTTTTAAAGATTTATTGAAAGTTACAGGTTATGTTCATGGTGGCTGTTCACCGCTTGGAATGAAGAAAAATTATAAAGTAACTATTGATGAATCGGCCAAAAATTTTGAGGAAATTTATCTTAGTGGAGGTAAAGTTGGGCTTCAATTAAAAGTGAAATTGTCGGATTTAATTAAAGTCATTTCACCTTCATTTTCTCAATTAACTCGTTAAAAACCTTGCAAAAGTCCGTTTAATTTTAAAAAATAAGGTAAAGAGAAGTCAGTTTGACTTCTCTTTTTTAGTATATTAAAAAGACCACCTTTAAAGGCAGTCTTGAAAGTCTTTTAATAAAAATTTATTAGAATGGGAATGTTGCTCCAATTGTTTGAAGGTTGAAATTCATGATTGCCCCAGTTAATGAATTAACACTATCTATAGTAAGTTTTGCATCTTGAATTACCCAGGAAGCAATATCAGTTGATACAGTACTTAAGCCATAAAGAGCCCAAACATAAACATCAGCTAAAACAAAGCCAATACAAATTCCAGCAGCTAAGCCAAGAACCTTATCTAAGAAATTTCCAACAAACCCTGTATTATTTAAGATTCCACCAATTAACTTCATGATGATTCTTAAAATAATATAAGCAACAAGGAATGTAAGAATATAACATAAAACAAGAACAAGGCCACCGCCCCAAGAATTTTCAGCAAGCCAGTTGCGAATTGGGTCAACCTTTTCAGTTAGCAAGCCAGAAATTGTTCCACCTAAATAAAAGCAGAATATTCCAGCACCAGCTAAAGAAACAATTTTACTAGATTTTTTAACAAATCCAGAAACAAGTCCTGAAATTGTGCTCAAAATAATGAGTGCAATAATTACAATGTCGTTAATGGACATAAATTTTGTTTAAATTATTTAGCTTTACCTTGATTTGCAACAGCATTCATAGCGGCAGCAACTTTAGCTTGGTCGCCAAGATATCTCTTGCTTAAAACGTTAAAGTGTTCATCAAATTCATAAACTAGTGGGACACCAGTTGGAATGTTAACGCCAACAATATCATCATCACTAATCTTTTCAAGATATTTAACAAGTGCTCTTAAACTGTTTCCATGAGCAGCAATAATAACTCTTTTGCCGCTAACGATTGCAGGTTTAATTTCACAATCCCAATATGGTAAAACTCTTGCAACTGTATCTTTTAAACATTCTGTTAATGGTAAATCATCAACACTAACACTTCTATATGTTTCTTGATTTGCAGGATTTCTTGGATCATCAACTTTTAATGCTGGAGGTTGAATATCATAACTTCTTCTCCAGATTTTTACTTGATCTTCACCATATTTTTCAGCTGTTTCAGATTTATTTAAGCCTTGTAAAGCGCCATAATGTCTTTCGTTTAATCTCCATGTTTTATGGACTGGGATAAATTCTTCACCCATTTCACCTAAAACAAAATTTAAAGTGTGAATAGCTCTTTTTAAATATGATGTGTAAGCAACATCAAAATGGAAACCTTCATCTTTTAATAATTTTCCACCAAGTTTAGCTTCTTCAACGCCCTTTTCGCTTAATTCAACATCGGTCCATCCGGTAAATAAATTTAATTTATTCCATTCAGATTCGCCATGTCTAATTAAAACTAATTCGTATTTTTTTGACATAAAAATCTCCTTTTTTACAACACATATTCTAATATTTTTGCTAAAATAATTCCATATACAAAAGCAATATTGATTATTGAAAAAAAGAGGCTAAAATTAAGGACTATGATTAGAAAATTTGCAAGGTTCATGAAGCCTTATCGTGTTCAATTTATTCTGGCTATACTTTGTATAGTTTTAGAAAGTTGTTGTGAAGTTTTTCTTCCTTTTTTAATGAATGTTCTCGTAAAAAATGGAATTAAGTCAATTGACGACATTACTTACACAATGGATGTAAATTATGTTTTGATGATTGGCGGAATAATGATTGGAATTTCTATTCTTTCTTTTGGCTTAGGCGTATGTAGTGCTAAATTTAGTGCTATTGCTTGCCGTGGATTTGGCTATGAAATTCGTAAAGCTGAATATCAAAAAATTCAAAGTTATTCTTTTAAAAATTTAGATGAATTTAGAGCTTCTTCTTTAATTACTAGATTAACAAATGATGTCCAAATTTTAAGTGATACTTTATGTATTTCTATGCGTCCTGCATTAAGAGCACCATTTATGTTAATCTTTTCATTAACCTTTGCTCTTATCATTTCTCCTACCTTATCTGTGGTCTTTTTCGTCGCCTTAATCTTCTTAGGAGCAATGATATTTTCAATTGTTCATATTGTAAAACCACGCTTTTTAATGATTCAAAAATTACTTGATAATATTAACCGAGTTACTCAAGAATCAATTATCGCGATTAAAACAATTAAAGCTTATTATAAAAAAGATTTTGAAATTGAAAAATTCAATAAGGCGAATCAAGAATTAACTGGTACAGCCAGAAAAACTCTTTCTATTAATGCTTTAGCAATGCCTGCTGGTCAACTTGCAAATTATGGAACAATGATTGCAATCATTTATTTTGGCGGCATCTTATATATGCAACCAAGTCATGCTATTGCTTTAGAAGATATCCAAACATTTTTAACTTATGTTATGCAACTTCTTGCTACAATCATGATGCTTTCTAATGTTTTGATGTCGATAAATAGAGCAACTGCTTCTTTCTATAGAGTCAATGAAGTTTTAGACGCTCAAAGTGAAATTATTGATAAAAAAGATTCAAAACTTACTCTTCAAAATGGTGATGTCGAATTTAAAAATGTTTACTTTAAATATAAAAAAGATGCCAAAGAATATGTCCTAAAAAATATTAATTTTTCTATAAAAAATGGGGATTTTGTAGGGATTATTGGTCAAACAGGCTCTTCTAAGTCAACTCTTATTTCTTTAATAGATCGTTTTTATGACGCTAGTGAAGGTGAAATTTTAATTGGTGATAAAGACATTAAAGATTATTCCTTATATGAATTAAGAGAAGGAATTTCTATTTCTTTCCAATCACCACTTCTTTTTAAAGGAACCGTTTTAGATAACCTCAAATGGGGTAATAAAAACGCCACTATGGAAGAAATTGAAAAAGCTTGTAAAATTGCCGAGTGCTACGATTTTATTACTAAGCAACTTAGCGATGGCTTTAATACTATGATTTCTCAAGGTGGAACTTCAGTATCTGGCGGACAAAGACAAAGACTTTGTATAGCTCGTGCAATCCTAAAAAACCCTAAAATTTTAATTTTAGATGATTCATTTTCGGCTCTTGATAAAATCACTGAAGCAAAAGTCAAAGAAAACTTAAGAAAAGATTTACCAAATCTTACTAAGATTGTTATTTCTCAAAAAATCAGTGCAATTAAAGATGCTGATAAAATTATCGTTTTAGATAATGGAACAATTACCAATATTGGTACTCATGAAGAGTTATTGCTAAAAGATGAAATTTATAAAGATATTGATAACTTACAAAAAATAGGAGGAAGCGAAAATGCCTAGAATGAATAGCACTCCTCAAAAACACGCACGTCCAGCTAATATTTTTAAGACTTTAGTTCGTTTATTTAAATATTTTGGCAAGAAAAAATATCTTTTAATACTTGTAGTAATTTTAGTTATTTACACTTCTTTTGCTAATATATACGGCTCCTATATGCTTGGCCAAGTAATTGATACAGCCATAAAAAACGAAGATAGCAAGGCTTTATTAATTTCAACACTTTCTTTAATCGGAATTTATGGTGCTGGTGTCATTTGTGATTTAGCCTATACACAAATCATGGTTCGCTTATCACAAAGCGTTTTATTTAACTTACGTAAAGAGCTTTCAATACACAATCAAAACTTACCTTTATCGTATTTTGATCAACATAATCATGGTGAAATCATGAGTTATTTCACAAATGATGTTGATACACTGGTCAATGCTTTAAATGATAGCTTTGCTAATATTGTTCTTTCTTTCTGTAACATTGTTGGAACTATTGTTGTTTTACTTCTCATTAATGTCTACTTAGCTTTATTAGTTTATGTCTTTATGCTTGGTATTGCTTTCTTTATATTCTTCAATACCAAGAAATGTCGTAAATATTTCACAATGCAACAAGGTGAAATTGCTAACATTAACTCTAAAGTTGAAGAAGACATTAATGGAGTTAGAGTTATTAAAGCTTTCAATCATGAAGATAATAGTTTTGACAGTTTTGATGAAGTTAATAAAAAATGGCTCAATGCTTCTACTAAGTCATTCTTCCACACTCAACTTAATGTTCCAGTCATTGTTTCTTTATCTTATATCGAATTTGCTGTTGCATGTATTGCCGGAAGTTTCTTCCTTGTAAATGGATGGATTGTTGGAATTGGCGCTTTAACAACATATCTTGTTAACGTTAGACAAAGCGCTCAACCATTTAACTTCTTCACTCAACACATTAATAACATTCTCACTGCTTTAGCAGGTAGTGAAAGAATTTTCCGTTTCTTAGATGAAAAAGAGGAAGAAGACAATGGCACAGTTGAGCTTGTTAAATTAGGCGATGCAAGTCAACTTCATGATTATAAATCGCGTTATGCTTGGAGTGTTCCTCAAAAAGACGGAACAAATAAACTTGTACCTTTAAAAGGTGAAATAGTCTTTAAAAATGTAACTTTTGGTTATGTACCAGGAAAAGACGTATTAAAAGACATAAGTTTTTATGCTAAAGATGGCCAAAAAATAGCTTTTGTTGGTTCAACAGGAGCTGGTAAAACAACTATCATTTCTTTAATCACTAGATTCTATAATATTCAAAAAGGTCAAATATTCTATGATGGAATAGACGTTAAAGATATGAAACTTGAGGGTTTAAGAAGATCAATATCTATGGTCACTCAAGATACCCACCTCTTTACTGGAACCATAAAAGATAATATACGTTATTCTAGAATGCATTCAACCGATGAAGAAATTGTTCAAGCTGCTAAAATTGCCAATTGTGATTCCTTCATCAGAATGCTTCCAAATGCCTACGATACAATGCTATATGATGATGGACACAATTTGTCTGAAGGACAAAGACAACTCCTGGCTTTAGCTCGTGCTGCCTTAAGTATGCCTCCAGTTTTAATTCTTGATGAAGCGACTAGTAACATTGATACTCGTAGTGAAAAACTCGTTCAAAAATCTATGGATGTATTAATGCAAAATAGAACAGTTTTAGTCATTGCTCACCGTCTATCGACCGTAAAAAATAGTGATGCAATCCTTTACTTAGAAAATGGAAAAATTGTTGAACGCGGTTCTAACGATGAACTATTAAAATTAAAAGGAAAATATTACGCTCTTTACGAAGGAAAGACAGAATTAGAATAGTAAAATTTCTTTTAGTTAAAAAAATATCTCTTCAAATCGAAGAGATATTTTTAGTATTGCTCTATTTTATAATGTTCCAAAGATTCTATCTCCAGCATCACCTAAGCCTGGTAAGATATAACCTTTTTCATTAAGTCTTTCATCAAGAGAAGCTAAATAAATATCAACATCAGGATGCTCAGCCTGAACTTTTTTAACACCTTCTGGAGCTCCAACAAGATTTAATAAACGGATATTATGATATCCTCTTTTCTTAATCATTGCGATTGCATCGCAAGCACTTCCACCAGTTGCTAGCATTGGATCACAAATTAAAACAAGAGGATCATTAACATGAGGTAATTTGCAGAAGTATTCAACTGGTTTTAATGTTTTTTCATCTCGATATAAACCAATATGACCAATTCGAGCGGTAGGAAGCATATTAATTACTCCATTACTCATACCAATACCAGCTCTTAAAATTGGAACAACAATAATATTATAATTAAGTTTTAACTTGTCAATTTCTGACCCTGTTGGTGTTTTAATTTTATCTCCAGTTGGAACAGCTTTTAAATCTTTAAAAACTTCTAAAGTCATTAAAGAAGAGATTTCATCAAGTAGTGTTCTAAAGTCTTTAGAATTTGTCCTTTCATCTCTCATATAATTAAGTTTGACAGTAATTAATGGGTTATCAATAATATGTAACATCTTTTTGCCTCCTATATAAAAAAATAAAAAGTTAAAATTAACTTTTTATTTCATCATCCTTATTAATCTTTTTTGTTCTAGGTGTCTCATCATTTTCTCCACCAGCTTTTTCAGGTATCTCATTTCCGATATATAAATGTTTTTTGAATTCGGTATTAAACTTATTAATCTTGTCGCTTAGAGGCTGAGCACTTTTTTTAATGTTTTCAGCCATTAAAGCTAAACGACTATTCTTAGAAGTTTTAACCTGTAAAATCTTAAATTTTTCAAAATCAACTGTCAAGTTAAGCTTTCTAGCATTGCCACTTAATTTAAGAGATAAGATTAGTGAATTAATAAAATCTAAGCAGAATATTGAAAAATAGCCACCAAGCAAGAAAGTCATTCCCCAAAGTCGACTAATTAAAAAATCAATAGCCTCACTTAAAGCTGGAGATATTCCAAATAAATAAATTGTTCCAGCAATTAACCAAATAAAACTAAATAATGGACAAATAATTCCTTGAATATTGCCTTTTAAATTTGAATAATCCCAGAGTTTTATTCGTAAACCTTTAACAAATATTAATCCAGCAATATATTCAATTAAAGTCATTCCTACTCCAATTAAGGCAATCGAAATTAAACAAACTGCCCAAAATGGTAAAGGTCCATTTCCGATTGCTAAAGAAGAATAATAAGTTGGAACAGTTGAAGGGTCACATAAATACTGAAAAGTATAAACACAAATTAAATGTAAAGTACCTAAGCCAAAGCCATATAAAGGTAAGCATGGTCCACGTAAAAAGCCTGGATTAATCCATCTTTTCATTGAAACAAAGCGACGGAATAAAACTTCAGCAATATAGCCTAAAAAACTTCCAATTATAAAGACATATAAAAACTCTAAAAACGTTCCAAATGCACCATCTGGATTTATTTCTATAACTTGAGCAAAAAGATTAAAAGTCATTAAGTTAATAATAGACCTTTAAAATTAAATAACAAGTTAAATTAATCTTTGATTAAATTATGAGACTTTAAAAAGTCAAAAAGTATTTCATATTCAGAATACATATAAGCTTTGTATAAGCCTAAAAAACAAAGATATTCATCATCATAATGTGGCTTCTTAAGCTTATAGTTAATGTGTTCGATACAAATTAAATTTACATCTAAAAATGAAGCTTCACTATCTGATTTTTCTTTTAAGTCTCTTTCTTGTTCGACTGATAATCTTTCACAAACTTTATTAAGATAAGCTCTTCTACTTTCATAATATGTTGAGACAAACATTGAAGTATAATACAAAAGATCTTTCATTCCCTTTTCGTTTATTTTTAAGTGATTTAACTTGAGTTTTGCGGAGATTTCTTTCATAAACAAAACTATTTTCTCAATTAAACGGTAGTTTTGTTTACTTAAATCTACGATTGTATCATCAACATATTTTTCAAATTCACCAAATTTCTCATTAAGAATATCTTTATCAAAAAGTTCGGCTTTATAAATTCGATCAAATATTTTTTCTTTATAAGTGTTAAATAAATATAATTCACTAGTTCCGAAATCAAGTAAGTTAGAAACAACAATAATTTTACATCCAGTGCCAATCAAATTAGTAAGATAGCTTAAAAAAGCGTCGTAATCACTAGAGGCATATCTTTCTAAATCATCTAAGATAACAACTTTATTAGGCTTTAATTTATTGATTTTTAAAAGATAAGCTAAAGTTTTTTCTGTATCAACCTCTTCTTCAAAAGGATTTATAACATTAGGAACAATATCATTAATGTTTTTTGCTTCAGGATGTACTTTCATGAATAAATTAGTATTAATTTCATCAGTATTTTTCATTCCATGGAGAGAAACATAATAAAATCTTACGCCTTTGTCTTCATTTGCTTTTACATATTCGTTTAAAAGAAAAGTTTTACCACTACCCCAAGGTCCATCAAGCAAAATAATATTATAGTCACTATCTATAAAATTATTTAAATCATTAAGAATATTCCTTTTATTCATAAAACTTTACCTCCATAAGTTATAGCAACTTTTATATCATTAAATAGTTTAAATCATCTAGCGAAGTTATATTTAACTCACCAAATTAATTGTATACTTTTAAGCGAAAACTTAAATAAAAATGATAAAGTGTTTAAGCGTTAAGGCTAGATTTACTTCAAAAAAATCATTGCCTGCCACTGCCCCTTTATGATATTATAACAAGGCCGATGGGTCATTAGCGCAGTTGGGAGAGCGTTACAATGGCATTGTAAAGGTCACCGGTTCGAGCCCGGTATGATCCACCAAAAAGCAATTTAACCCGCGATTTGCGGGTTTTTTATTTGTTTTGATGACATTTTTGAAACGAAAATAACCTGAATTTGAAATCAAAAATCATAAACTAATCAAAAAGATTCAGTTGTTCAAAATCATTTTTGTCTTTTGAAATTTTAATAATTGTTTGCTTAATTTCTTCATAAGCTTTAGCAAAGCTATTTGGAACTACAATTAATTTAATCTTCTGCTTTTTGCATACTTCAATCTTTTTCTTATCCATCTCTTCTCTTACTGCATCACCAAAATGTTCACCGCCATTTATCTCAAAAGCAATAAGCGGGATTGTTCTTAACAAATGTTTACCATATAAAACACAATCAAATTCTTGTTTTGAATTAGAAAGTTCAGGATCATCTTTAAATATAGTTGAAAAAGCAACGTTTCTTCTCACTCGGAAATTTTTATATACAGAGCAAAATTGTGAAACTGTTTGGAAAAATTCTTTTTCAAAAACAGAATTGTTTGATTTTCCTATCATGATTCTTGGAGAAGCTGGAATATTAAAAGAGGCATCGCCATTTCTTTTTATATAGTTAACAAGATAGTAAAGATCATCAGTCTTATCACTTAAAGCGTTTATCGCTTCACTATCACAAGCTAAAACTAATTTCTTTTTAGCTCGTGTGACGCCAACATTTAAAATTTCATAATTGTTCATTATCCAGTTATATGTCTTTTGACTTGTTCTATAAGACAAAGCAGCTGAAAAAATAATCGTAGCTTTTTCACTTCCTTGTAAAGCATGAATAGTACCTACTTGTACTTTATCTTCTAAATGTTCTCTTTTTAAAAGAGCCTCAATCAATTCTTTTTGATTAACAAATGGTGTAATAATCATAGCGTCTTCTAAGGAATTTCGTTTAACATATTTAACAATTCCTTCAGCTTCTTCATAAGCAGTATTTTTTTCTAAAACATTATTATTTTTACAATCAATAAAGACTAAACTACCGATATCATTAACATAATTTGTTAGTAGCATTGAATTATAGTATCGCTCATTTGAAAATCTTATAATTTTCTTCCCACATCTATAGTGATAGCGAAGAAGAATTCTTTTAGAAATACAATCGTTCTCCTGCATACACTCAAGAATTGATTTCAAGCAATAATCATAATTACCACTAACATGATATTTTTCTTTAAACTCATCGTTAACTTGATTATCTAATAGAATTATTGGCTTAAGTTGGTTTGGATCTCCGACAAGTAAAAGATTATCTCCTCTTGCAATAGGCACTAATGATGTTGTGATATTACATTGACCACTTTCATCCATAATTACTAAGTCAAAATGGACTCTTCCAGTGCCTAATCTGGCTGACGACATATTCGTATCTAATATAATTGGAAAAACTGATAAAAGAAGTTTGAAATTTTCATCACTAGCTAAAAATTTATTAAATTGAATCGTTGCCTCTTTTAAATCATCGTTATAGCAAATTTCTTTAAGAACATTAAATGATGGCTTATTAAGTTTTGCTAAGCAATTATTCCTAAAAGCATAAAAGAATTTTTGTAAATCTGATGAGGAACTTATAGGTTCAAAAAGTTTAACTATTTCACCATTAGTCATTTCTTTTAGACCATTCATTTCTGCTTTATAAGCTTTTTCTTCATTCATCAATTTTTTAAAGGAAAAATTATCTTGATCCATTTCAATCAACAAACGATTAACATTTTCGCAAAGTTCTTCAAGCTCTATTTTTCGTTCATGTTGTTTAATCTTTTCTAAAAGTTTTAAATTCTTTTCTTTACTATTTTTAGCATATTCATTTATGATTGGTTTAATATCAATTTTTTCAAAATAATCAGGATTAGCAGATATTTTGTCAAAAATTGACCTGATTTTAACAACCGCTTTTGCCGTATCTTCCATATTACCAAGTCTTAAAAAAGGTAATTTATACTTTTTATCTTGATAGTAAAAACTAAGATTAGAAATAATACCATCAACTGGTTTATTATTAGAAGAAGTTATCAAGCAAGTTTTGTCGTTTAATAATAAAGAGAAAATAACATTGATTATTGTTTTAGTTTTTCCAGTTCCTGGAGGAGCTTGTACATATGTAACAGGATACTTTAATGTATTATAAATAACTCTCATTTGATCAATGTTTACACTAGAATTTACAAGGCAAATAGATGGTTCTACTTTTCTTACATACGATGCAGCGCTTAATAAACCAAAGAAAGCTTTTAAAGGTGGTTTAAGTTTATTTTCTTTATAATCACTTTCTATACCTTCAAAAAGACTATCTAAGTGTAAAGAAACTTTTTTCATTTGAACATAAAAAGAAGGTCTAGTTGAAACTTTTTCGTTTTTTCTTATGTTTCCTCTTAAATATTCCGCTGCTTCTAAAACACTTTTATTGGCTAACTCCATAAAAGAAGAAATGCTTATATCAAGATAATCATATAAAGTTTTCTTGGCTCCTTTTAAAACAAAGGAATTATTTAATCTGATTTTATTATGTAGTCTTAAAGATTTTCTTTTTGGGTCAAGAAAGACATCATAATAACAAACAATATAAGAATTATTACCTGAATCTATTGAAAGTACTGATAAACATAAAGATAAATCTTCATTATATTGGTTAAATATAGATTCATTTATTAAAGATAGTACTTCTTTTTCCTGTTCTTCATTTAGTTTATATGCTTTAAAGTTTAATAATTGATTTAGATCAATTCCTTCAATCATTATCGTTTTCTTTATAGCTGGATCAACATCATTTTCATTACAATCTTTTAAATAATTTAAAAGATTAGTTGAAAAAGAATCATACTTTAAGAAAGAAAAAGCTTTTAAGTTATTTTCAATTTTATTAATGAGTCTACTATTATCTTCTCCACATGTTAAATCTAATAATTCAGCACTAATTATCGAGTCAAAATAAATATAAATATGAGATTTTACATTATAAGATTTGGCCTCATTAAAAATATCAACCTCTAAAGTTTTATTTTTTGGATTTATATCTTTTATATAAATCCAATAATAGGTTTCTCTCTCGTCCTTATTTTTGTATCTTATTTTTAACCATTTTCTTTCTTTAATAGCTTTAGAAATAGTTTTACCAATATCAACCATAAACGAAATAATTATTATTAATTACAAATATCATAGAATAAAAGCTAGGCAAATTCATCTTAATAAATCTTCTAATTAAACATAAATAAAAATTTGAAAATCTAATGCAAAACTATTTTTTTATAATGTAATAAGTGTTTTACCGCTTACAAAGTTATAAAGGCAAAACAAGCAAACGAAAAAGAGATCTTCTTTTTTCTAAGAGACTTAAATAATTATATTTATTTTTAATATCTATTTCTTGCTTGAACTACTATCTTTATATTCTGTATTATATCCCTCATTTTCTTTAGGTCTTAAAGAGTTAGGATAATAAATATCTGTTTTGATATCATTAGCAATTGCTTGTAGTTTCTGTGTTATAAAAAGAGGATCATTAATATCTTCTAAAACAATCTTTTGATTTTTAGAAACGATATAAATATCGCCTACATGACAAATTTTTTCAATAACACCAACTTTTAAATTTACACTATCGATTGAAGAATAAAATACACTAATTATTGTGCTTCCAATAAAGCCTTGTTTAACTAAAATACGTTTATTAGTAAAAGCATATTCTTCTATCTTTTGTCTTTTACTAGCAGATATTACATTGTATATCCAAATCCAAACTGGCAATAAATGAATCAAGAAAAAGAAACATAAAAAGATAATTAATGGAGTTGGAATTTCACTAGTAAAGTTACATAGCATTACAATGAAAAAGACATCTACACCAAGCCAAATAATAGCAAAAGGTAAAAGTTTAATAAAAGAATTAAGTAAGAATGATTTTCTTAATGGTTTTCCTTCCCATAAGATCTTTTCATCTTCTTCTAATGAATCTTCAATTCTTGTTTTATTAACGTCACCTTTTGGATTAATAAAATATTTTTCATCTATCTTCTTCATAACTATCCTCTACTATTAGAATACAGGAAAAAATCATTTTCGTCTTATTGTTTTAAAACAAATATTGATAGCATTCTCTGCTTTTACGTATTTTGAGTTTTCAAAAACAACAAAATTTATTAGGGTCGTACGCTTTTGATCAACTCCTTCTTTCCTTTTCTCACTAAACTTCAGCAAAAACTTTCTTCAATGCTTTAACAAGTTTTGGAGTTTTCTAAAATGAGTTTAAAGAATGAGTTTAAAGACCTTAAAATTGCAAATGAACACTTTTAGGAGTTGAAGAAATGGCCACACAAAAATTACCCCTTTATTCTTTAAAGAAAATTCTTTTCTTTTATCAAATAAACCTGCAAAATTAGCACTTTTCATTTCTTTTTTCGCACTTAAACAATTATGTTAACACCCAAAATCGAAGAAATGGCGAGTATTTAGTCGAAGAAATGGCAAGCAATTAATCGAAGAAATGGCTTTAAGATATTTGTTATAATTTTTCCTAATAAAAGTGTGCAATTTAATTTCAATAAAATCACCTCATTAGTTAAAAAAATAAAAAATAAGACAACTGCGTTAATGAGATCTTTTGTTGATAATTTACCAACGCCAACCTTTCAGGGTCATTTTTTTATTTGATCACTATTCTTTAAGATTCTTTGAATCGTTCTTTTCGATTTCCCTGTCAAACCTGCTAACTCTTGAGGTGAAATTTTAGGATTAAGCTTAATGGTATCGATGATTGTTGGAATAATGAAGGGGGTAGATTTTTCGTGGACATCATGGACATTTGAAGTGTCGACCATGCCTCATCACAAAAGTCTTCTGGTTTAGAGTAATCAGAGTAGAATACATGCCCATCTTTCATTAATGGACATATAGATAAGCTTTTTACTCCATATTCTTTGCTAGGTCTTCATTTAATGGTGTTTTTAGAATAGTTATTTTAATTTTTTAACATCATATATAGTTAGCTTGTTATTTAAATGTTATAAAAAGTAATCAAATTATTTTAAGACTTCCCAGTATCCAAACCTATTATTACCAACTCTTATTAAGTATCCTTTTGCAACTAAAGAATTGGTTATTCTCTGAACAGATCTTACATTCTTATTGATGACAGTTGCAATTTCCTCTCTTGTAATTTTAGGATTTGCTTTAATCAAATTCATTGTTTCTACTTCAGAATCAGTTAATCCAATAAGAGTGACATCTAGAGTGACATTGTTTACATTTTGCGTCACTCTATAAAAAATAAATGTAAAGCCATATCCACTTTTTTCATATGACCATTTTACTCCGACTTCATTGCATATTTTATTCATTCTTTGAAAACCAGTTCCACTCTTTTCGACATCTTTGCATCTATATAAAACATCTAGAATAACAGGATTTCTTTTTAATGATGGTATTTTTTTGTTTATAAAATCATTGGGAGTCAAATCTATAGGAAAAGCTCCGGGATTAAAAATAGTAATTAGACCTGGATGAATATTTATTTCAATCTCTGGATGATTTTCATAGAAAGCATGTGCAAAAGCATTAATAACAATTTCTCTTATCGCTTTAATTGGAATTTCTGGGGTTTCTATTCTTTTTCTTCCTATTTCAACTTTCCAATTTATGTGGTTTGATATATATGTGACTGCTTCGTTAATTAATGTATAGATATTGCCTTTTATTAAATTTAGATCTGTAAAAGTTACTTTATCATCAGTTGCAAAACAAGCCAATTTTAAGCTCACCATTCCGCTCTTACCAAATAGAGCCATTGCAGCATTTATTAGTTTGCCATTTTGATATAATCCTAATATTGTTAGTAATTGTTCTTTATCGAAAACATCAAGTTCAAGTCTTCCACAATTAATTGCCTCATTAAAATACTTTTCTAAGGTTAAATCGTCTATATCATCAATTGAATTATTAACATTTCTGCTTTCCCAATCAATAGAGTAATTATTCAATTGGATTAGCTTTATTAATTCACTACGTGTCATCTTTCTATTTGTAGTTCCAACTCTAACCAAGAAATTACCAAAAGCACTATACGGTTTTTCGCTTCCAGAAAAAACAATCTTTAGAACATCTTTTCCATCATAAGTAATTGGAGTTACAGTCGGAATTATTCTAGGCTCAATATCTCTCATCAGAGCATCAACAACCATTTTAATTGTCGAATCTTTCACAATTTGACCCTTTATATCACCATTATCCTTAACTCCAAAATATAATTCTCCATAACCATGTTTGTTTAACATAGAGACAATTGATTCTATTGCCTGATGCAATTCCGCAGTTGATTCTTTAAATTCTAATAACTCAGATTCAATACCTAAATTCATTATATCTCCTCCTCATATGTTAATATTATTTTAACATTTGTCACTCTATGTGTCACTCTATGTGTCACTCTATTTCAGATTAATTTTAACAATTAACATTCTTAAAAAAAGAGCACCATTTTGAACTAGTGCGAACTATTATTCTAGTCTCTAATAGTGACTTAGTATCGATTTTTTTACAAAATGAGGTAAATGACCTCAAAATTGTAAATGAACACTTTTAGGAGTTTAAAAAAGTCAGCATCAAAACCGTACCTTTATTCTTTAAAGAAAATTCTTTTGTTTTAGCAAACAAACCTGCAAAAGCAGCACTTTTCATTTCTTTTTTTGCTCTTATACAATTACGTTAACACCAAAAATCATCGCAAATCTCGATTTTTGAAAAAAATTTTTAAATTAGTTTTTTATATATCTGCAAAGATTAAAATAGTTACTTTTAAACTTTGTTTTTCTTTTAAAAATTTAAGTAGCATTTAATAGATGCTTCACTTGCTTCAAAGTTATGTACTAAATAGTGAGCCACCAATTAACAATGTCACACTTATTATCATAAGTATTACATTCATAAGCGATGTAATAGATTAAATCATTTTTATTAATGGCTTATTTGTTATTATTTCAAAACATCTCAGTATACATTTTTGTTTTCACCAATTCTTTTAATATATCCATTAATTCTTAGATATCCGATATTGTTATCTACATCAGTAGCACTAATTCCAATTATCACAGTCAATTCCCTTTTTTTCATATTCGTGTTATGTCTCATTTCAGATAAAATTTTGTCTCTTGTAGAATTTAAGCCATGTTTTCTTGTCACTGCTTTATTACCAACAAAAGTACATCAAAAAGTTGGTAATAAATAAACGAATATAAGGAAAAAGAGTTTTTTTATTGAGTTGTCTATACTGCTGGTATATTAATTGGTGGATATTCAACTCAAAAAATTTAAATTACATTATTAGATCGAGTAGAGATTTATTTTAATCCCTCTCACACCACCGTACGTGCGGTTTTCCGCATACGGCGGTTCAATTTAAACATAACTTTTCTTTTCTAATTGATAGATATTTAATTGGATTGAGCAGTCCTTTCTTTTCTAAAAGACTTTCAGCAACAAATTGAGCGAAGGTTCCATGTGCCCCAATTTTGGCATAATGGTTGCCTTGATTTGCTAATCCTTTTGCATTTTTCTTCATCAACCATTCCGGGATTTTCCAACCGCTTAAATCTTCTAGTTTCTTTCTAATCTCCCAACATTTGAGAAGAGCTTGTTCTCTCCTTTGAGGTGTTTTCCACTTTTTATAAATGATTACTCTTATTCTTCTTTTAATAATTCGCCAAACTTTATCTAATTTCCTTGGATTGATATCGGCGTAGACAAAATAGTTAATCCATCCTCTAAATATTTTAGATACTTTCTCGCATATTTGCTCGGTGGTTTTGTTTCCTTGGTTTCTTCTAGTTGCTTGTCTAATTTTGACTTTCAGGGAAGAAAACTTTTCATCGCTTATTCTTGCTCGATATTCTTTCTTATCCTTATGAAAATAGAACGCATAACCAAGATAAGTTAAGCCCCAAGGTGTAACTATCTTTGATTTAGAAGCATTTACTTTTAATTTCATCTTCCTTTCTAAAAATGTGACTATTGATTTCATCACTCTTTTTGCAGCAAGATGAGATTTAACGAGTATAATGCAATCGTCGGCGTATCTACAAAATGATAAACCGCGACTTTCTAATTCTCTATCGAGTTCATCAAGATAGATATTGCTCAAAAGTGGTGATAATGGTCCTCCTTGAGGGGTTCCAATCTCACTAGGATTAAACTCATTTAAAGACATACTTCCTGATTTAAGATACTTTAATATTAGTGATTCGATATCTCCATCATTAATAAAGGCATGAACTTTTGACATGAGCCTATCATGTGGAACATTGTCGAAAAATTTAGCAAGGTCAATATCAACAATATAGTCATGTCCGTCATTAAATAACTCTAATGCTTTCAAGATTGCTTGTTGAGCACTCCTATTTGGCCTAAAGCCATACGAAGAATTGCTAAATCTTTCATCAACTAGAGGGGATACAACTTGTAAAATCGCTTGTTGTATCACTCTATCAATAGAAGTAGGTATACCAAGTTTCCTTTTACCTCCATTTGGTTTGGGGATATATACTTCTCTAACTGGAGAAGGCTTATACCTACGATTACGAATTGCTTCCTTGATTTCTTCTCCGTGCAAAGCAAAATATTCAGGTAATTCATCTACTTTCATGTTGTCGATACCTGAAGCACCTTTATTAGCCATTACGTTTTTAATAGCAAGGTTTATATTTGATTCGTTTAGGATAATTTCAAGTAAGGCAGGCATGCTTCCTTTCCTCCTCTTTCTTTAATTTAGAAACATCCTTCGCCAACTCGGACTATCTAAATTAACATCTAATTTGTACTTGGCGATAAATTGTTCGGTCCTTCCTCTTTCGAGTACTATGACCTCGGCTGACTCCCTATCATTCGATTTTCTAGATATTTCTATCTTGATAGGATCTCACAGGGTAAGTTACATATCTTTCCTCAAGTACCTTCTTGATCTACTCCTCAAATGTCTCGTGGGTTACGCTGCTTTTTGTCAACTATCCCTTTTGAGTGGGCCTACTTATCAAGTTTCTGTTCGTAAGGTCTTGATTTTGTCTCTTCCTTCTTTCATCGGACTTATTACTAAGTACAACTTGGATTTGACTATGAGGTTTCTTTACGAGACCACCTCTACGGACTTTCACCGATTAGACATGTGACATGCCTGTCACACAAAAAGGCTTGATTAACTATTTCTAGTTTACCAAGCCATTTCTATCTAAAGTGGCAATAAATACTAATTGTGATGCACTTGCGACCCCACACTACTTACCATGTTTTTATTAAATCATACAAAAAAGAATTTTTATAAATTATTTCTTTGCCAACTTTTTCCTCAATTAAAATTCCAATTTTAGATAATGAATGTAAATACTTTGATGCCG
>OHMX01000359.1_pt1 | contig 23071 bp, 17 predicted proteins | sample 1569471 | NCBI WGS metagenome assembly OHMX01 (sample SAMEA3879547, study PRJEB24766) | human gut metagenome | biome: human-associated habitat; feature: feces | place: USA | collected 1985/1987
CGCCGCAGCCCGCTGTCTATTCACTATCCGGCGCGCCATGCAGCCGGGGCCGCATGGTTGTCTGCCTTGTTCAAAAGATGCTGGGATACCGCTTCGCCGTCGGGACGTACAGACACAAAAAAGAGGGTCTCCCCCTCCTCGAAGTGGTGCGAACCACGCCTCTACTGAGGGGGTCGCCCACCGGTCCACCTTAGGACCTCTCAACAATGTTACCTAAATCTACAAACCTTTTTACCTAATTTCCTAATACTGTCTCTCACAATGATCTTTTTACCTTTAGGCTAATGTTTCCATCATGTGAGCACTGTCCAGTTTGTTTAAGTGTTGGCAGCGCTTTTCTAAGTTCTGTGTACGCTTGCTTATTAATTCTGCGGCAAAGGTAATAAGAAGCCCGGATTCCCACAAGTCTTTTTCCTACATATCGGCGGACTTTAACAAAAAAGGCTACGATTTGACAATTATCCATTACAAATACCCGCTGTTTGGATAGGAACACCGGCCGTTTGCTTCGGATTTCCCTGCATTAAAACAGGGATAAAATTGGCTTTGTCAGGAATAATGCGTAATTTTGCAGTCGCAGAAATTTCGCAACATATTCATGAAAGTAAAGGAAGTCGTCGCGGCCCTTGAACGGTTCGCGCCTCTGCCACTGCAGGAAGGCTACGATAATGCCGGCCTACAGATCGGATTAACAGGGGCGAACGAAGTGTCAGGGGTCTTATTTTGTCTTGACGTGACAGAGAGAGTCCTGCGCGAGGCCGCAAAGTCGGGTTGCAACCTGGTTATTGCCCATCACCCGCTGCTCTTTCGCGGGCTGAAGCGCATCAGTGACACCACTCAGCCCGAGCGTTGCGCGCAGTTGGCCATCCAGTCCGGGATTGCCGTCTATGCGGCCCACACCAATCTGGACAATGCCCGTGGCGGCGTGAACTGGAAGATTGCCGAGCGTCTCGGGCTTCAGCACATCGAGTTCCTGTCGCCGTCGGCCGACGGCGACAGCGGCAGCGGCGTACTGGCGGACCTGCCCCAGGCGGAACAGCCGCTCGAGTTCCTCCGCCGGGTCAAGGAGACGTTCCGCGTGGACTGCCTCCTGCACAACGAGGGTCCCGCCCGCCCGTTGAAGCGCGTCGCCCTCTGCGGCGGGGCCGGCGATTTTCTGCTCGACGAGGCCATCCGCCAGGGCGCGGACGTGTTCCTCACGGGCGAGATGGGCTACCACCGCTACTTTGGCCACGAGGAAGAAATCTGGATAGGCGTGCTCGGGCATTACCAGAGCGAGCAATACACCATCGGCCTCATGCGCGACATCGTGGCCCAGGCCTGTCCCGGACTGCCCCTCCACGAGACCGCCCAGTCCACCAACCCCATCCGCTACATGTAAGCCGCCGGCGGACGGCGCCAACCTTTCCGAATATTAATCACACCTATATTATATATAAGATTACGACCATGGCAATAAAGAAAGACGTTGCAGACATGTCCGTAGAGCAGAAGCTGAAAGCACTCTACCAGTTGCAGACCATACTCTCGGAAATCGACAAGATAAAGACGTTGCGCGGCGAGCTCCCGCTCGAGGTGCAGGACCTCGAGGACGAAATCGAGGGCCTTACCCACCGCGTCGGGAAATACAACGAGGAAATGACGGCCCTAAACGACGAAATTGCTGCCAAGCAGAAGAAAATCGCCGAGTCGCAGGCGGCTGTCGAGCGCTATAAGCAGCAGCTCAACGATGTGAAGAACAATCGCGAGTACGACATGCTTTCAAAGGAAATCGAATTCCAGACGCTCGAAATCGAACTCCAGAACAAGAAAATCAACGAGGCGCGCCAGACCATAGAAGGCAAGCAGCGCGACATCGAAACGGCCAACCAGACCCTGGAAGGGCGCAAGGCCGACCTGGAAGTCAAGAAGTCGGAGCTCGAGGACATCACGGCCGAAACGAAAGCCGAGGAGGAAAAACTCCGCGAAAAGGCCAAGAACATCGAAGAGACCATCGAGCCCCGCCTCCTGACGGCCTTCAAGCGCATCCGCAAGAGCTCGCGCAACGGCTTGGGCATTGTCTACGTGCAGCGTGATGCCTGCGGCGGCTGCTTTAACAAGATTCCGCCCCAGCGTCAGCTCGACATCCGCATGCGTAAGAAAATCATCGTCTGCGAATACTGTGGCCGCATCATGATAGACCCCGAACTGGCGGGCGTTAAGATTGAGAAGCCGGCCGAGGACAAGACGAAGCGCCGCCTGCGCAAGTCGCTCTCCACGAAGTAACAAGCTATTCATCCATACCACAAGTGTGCCGGCCAGGAGCGGACTCCGTCCTGCCGGCACACTTTTTCTTTTTTCTCCATGAAAATCCATCTCCTCGCCGTGGGCAAAACGACCGACGCCCGCCTGCAATCGCTCATCGAAGACTACCGTTCGCGGTTGGAACACTACGTCCCGTTCCAGTTTGAGATTATTCCCGAACTCAAGAACACCAAGGCTATCAGCATCCCCCAGCAGAAGCAGCGCGAGGGCGTGCTCATCCTGAAGTCGCTGCTCGACGGCGACCACGTTGTCCTCCTGGACGAAGGGGGAAAGGAACTGCGCTCCGTAGAATTTGCGACCTGTCTGGAGCGCCTGCAAGCGGCCGGCCACCGGCGGCTCGTCTTTGTCATCGGCGGACCTTACGGTTTCTCGGACGAAGTCTACCGCCGGGCCAACGCCCGGCTCTCGCTCTCGCGTATGACGTTCTCCCACCAGATGGTCCGCCTCTTTTTCATCGAACAGTGCTACCGCGCCATGACCATCATCAAGGGCCAGCCCTATCACCATGAGTAACCGCTTCGCCGTTCTTACTGCCGGCATCGTCCTGTTGGCGGTGGCTCTCCTTTCCGCCCGGGTGCGGGCCCAGGGCCACCGTTTCCGCATCATGGAGTACAACGTGGAGAACCTCTACGACACGTGCCGCGCCGCCGGTCACGACGACCGGGAGTTCCTTCCCACGTCCGAACGGCGGTGGAACAGTTGGAGATACTGGCGGAAACTGGGGCAGCTCTGCCGCACCATAGCGGCGGTCGGCGGCGATGCGCCCGTAGCGCTCGTGGGCTTGTGCGAGGTGGAGAACGACAGCGTGCTGCGCGACCTGACCCAGCGCACCCTGCTTCGCCGCCTGGGCTACCGTTACCTGGTCAGTCACAGCCGCGACGTCCGGGGCATGAACGTCGCCTTGCTCTATCTGCCCGAACTTTTTCTCCCCGTGAGCCGCGACAGCCTGCGCATTCCGTACGACAGCCGCCGGGAGCGCCCGACGCGCGACATCCTCCACGTGGCCGGCGAACTGCAGACCGGCGACACGCTCGACGTCTTCCTCTGCCACCTGCCCAGCCGGCGCGGCGGCAGCTCCCTGACCGCCGGCTACCGGCGCCGCGCCGCGCGCCTTCTGCGTAGCCGTGTGGACAGTCTTGCCGCTTGCCGCCGGCGCTTTTCCGTAGTCATTCTGGGCGACTTTAACGACGAACCGCGCGACCACAGTCTGCGCACCGAGCTGGCCGCCACGCCGCCGCCCGCCGACAGCACCCGGACGGACTACGGGGCGCGGCGGCTCTACGTGCTTTCGTCCCGGCTCAAGGCCGCCGGCGGCGTGGCGGGCACCTATAAGTTCCGGGGCCGCTGGAACCGTCTGGACCAGTTCATCGTCAACGGTCCGCTGCTCCATCCTGCAGCCCCGTTGCGCACGGCGGAGGTCCACTGCCGCATCTTCACCGCCCCGTTTCTCACCGAAGCCGACCCGACCAACGGGGGCGTAAAGCTGAACCGCACCTACCTGGGGCCGGCCTATCACGGCGGCCTGAGCGACCACCTGCCCCTGGTGCTGGACCTCTGGTGGTAAGCGGACTACGCAAAGCCCTTCCACCTTCTCCATAGAAAATGTGCGGCGCTGAACAGCGGAATGGACAGCGCCTCGGCAGGGTCGTCCTGCAGAAAGCTGAACGCACGCCGACATTTCCGTGCGAAGCGGGCTGTCCGTCCGAGCCTTGCCGCCGGGCGGTCGTGGCGCAGGTCCGCCTGCCCGAAGTTGCCCGACAGCCGGATTTCCGCCAGCAGCCGTTTTCCGCGTACGGCGTCGGGCGGCACCAGGCAGTTGGCCACGGGCAGGCCCAGCAAGTCGGTCAATGCGTACATCACGGCCCCGGCAAAGCGCGTCAGTCCCAGCCGGTGCAGCTCTTTCTGCGCCGTCCGCCGTTCCGCTTCCGTACAGCCGCGGGCCAGGAGGTAATAATAGTCCACCAGGTGGCGCAGCCCGACGCCCTCGTTCAGGAAATGGCGGTAGAGGTGGAGGAGCAGGTAGATGCGGTTGAAGCGGTCCGTGGGTACGGCCACTTCCACGCCGGAGGGGCGGAGCCGGACGCGGTGGGCGAACTGTTCCGGCGCGGCTGCGGCAAACCAGCGGCGCAGCCGGGCGTTGGCCAACGGATTGAATCGGTACGAGGGGAAATAGTGGGCCTCCATCTCGACGCACTCTGACAGCGGCAAGGCCACGTGCAGGCACGTGGCACGGGGCTTAGCCCCGTAGCGACGGGAATAGGCCCAGATTTTACGGGCCTTAGCCCCGAGCCACACGTCAATATCGCCGGTCATCCGGCAATCGGGGTCGGGATAATACTGCGCCACCCCGCGCCCCTTGAGCAGGACGACGGGGAAGCCGTCACACTCCAGGCGGGCCACAACGCGAGCCAGCTCTTCGTCGAGCCTGCGGTTGAGGCGGACGACCCGTTGCGCCTCTGCCATCCAGACCAACAGCAGCGGCCGGGGCGGACGCTGCGCCGCCGGCAGGCGTTCGACCGCAGCAAACAGGACTGCCACCAGCGCCTGCCGCCGGGCTTCGGTGAAAAGCGTTTCCCACTCTGCCGCCGTCGGCGTAGCGTCCAGAGACGGGCGCTGCCCCAGCGCCACGCCCAGCAAGGTTTTCCAGTGTTGCATGTTTTTCCGTTTTCCGTGTCTCTCTGTCGCAGCAGGGCGGCGCCGTGTTTTAAGAAAGTACAAATCCAGGGCGCGGCGCCGTTTTTCCTTGCGCGTATCTTGGCCAAAGGTACGAAATTTTGTAACTTTGACGGGGTGACCGCACGGAAACCTTTCTTTTGAATACAACTTCTAAACCATAAACGACTCATGACTATTATAGACGGCAAAGCCACTGCGGCTGCAATCAAGAAAGAAATCGCTGAAGAAGTGGAGCGTATCGTCCGGGCCGGCGGCAAGCAGCCCCACCTGGCGGCAGTACTCATCGGGCACGACGGCGGTAGCGAGACCTACGTGCGCAACAAGATGATTGCCTGCGAGGCGTGCGGTTTCCGCTCCTCGCTTATCCGCTACGAGGACGACGTGGAGGAGGCGGAGCTCCTGGCCTGCATCGACCGGTTGAACAGGGACGCGGACGTGGACGGATTCATAGTCCAGCTCCCCCTGCCCAAGCACATCGACAAGCAGCGCGTCATCGAGTCCATCGACTACCGTAAGGACGTCGACGGCTTCCACCCCATCAACGTCGGCCGCCTGGCCATCGGTCTGCCGGGCTTTATCTCTGCCACGCCCAAGGGTATTCTGGAACTGATGCGGCGCTACGGCATCACGACCTCGGGCCGGAAGTGCGTCATCCTGGGCCGCTCGAACATCGTCGGGAAACCCATGGCGCAGCTCATGATGCAGAAGGAGTACGGCGACACCACGGTCACTGTCTGCCACAGCCACAGCACGGACATCAAGGAAGAGTGCCGCCGGGCCGACATCCTGATTTCGGCCATCGGAAAGCCAGGTTTCGTCACGGCCGACATGGTGAAGCCGGGCGCCGTCGTTATCGACGTCGGGACCACGCGGGTGCCCGACGCGACGAAGAAAAGCGGATACCGCATTGCCGGCGACGTGAAGTTTGACGAAGTAGCGCCGCTGTGCAGCTACATCAGCCCCGTGCCCGGCGGCGTAGGGCCCATGACCATCTGCACGTTGATGCTGAACACGCTGGCTGCCGCGCAACACAAGTATTACGACTGAAACCGTCCCGCCACGGTCCGCCTGCCGCTTTGCCTCCGCGCTGCGGAAACAGGCCGAAGGGTGGCGGCACGCCCCGTTAGGGCCCAAAATCCGGGGCGAGACATAAAAAAGTCGGACAAAAGTTTGGTGGGAACAGAAAAAAGCGCTACTTTTGCATCGCTTTTGAAAAAGAAAGCTGCAACCAACATGGTGCCTATAGTTCAGTTGGTTAGAGCGTCAGATTGTGGTTCTGAATGTCGTGGGTTCGAGTCCCACTAGGCACCCACAGACAGACTGAAAGCGACCTTTCCTTGGGAAGGCCGCTTTTTTATTTCCCTGTTTATCCCGTTCTTCGGTCCGGAGAATTTCAGTACCCGGGCTGCCGTGTTGACCGTTCCGGTTTCGCGAGGGCGAGTGCCGGCTCGGGCAAGTCGCGGAAAAGTAAACTTTTCGCTTGCCTTGCCGCTCGCCTTTCACTATCTCTGTTTCACGAAGACAGGTTGCGGCTCGGACAAGTCATGGAAAAACGAGGTTTTTCCTTGCCTTGCCTCTCGCCTTTCACTATCTTTGCACCCAAATTAGCGTAAGTATATGTTTGACAACCTAACCGAAAGACTTGAACGGTCTTTCAAAATATTGAAAGGTGAAGGCCGCATTACCGAAATCAACGTGGCCGAGACCTTGAAAGATATTCGCCGTGCGTTGCTCGATGCGGACGTGAACTACAAGGTGGCGAAGACGTTTACCGACACCGTAAAGCAGAAAGCGCTGGGCCAGAATGTGCTGACAAGCGTCAAGCCCGGACAGCTCATGGTCAAGATTGTGCACGACGAACTGGCAACGCTCATGGGCGGGCATGCCGCCGAGCTGAACCTGAAAAGCCATCCGGCCGTAATCCTCATGGCCGGATTGAACGGTGCCGGTAAGACGACGCTCTCCGGCAAGCTGGCCTTGCTGCTGAAAAGCAAGAAGAACCGTCGGCCACTGCTCGTGGCGTGCGACGTCTATCGCCCGGCAGCCGTGGAACAGTTGCGCGTGCTGGCCGAACAGATTGACGTGCCGGTCTACATGAACCTGGAGTGCAAGGACCCGGTGCAGATTGCCCTGGAAGGCATTCACGAGGCAAAGGCCAAAGCCTACGACACGGTGATCATAGATACCGCCGGCCGTCTGGCAGTGGACGAGGCGCTGATGCGTGAGATTGCGAACATCAAAGAAGCTACGCATCCGGACGAGACGCTTTTCGTGGTCGACGCCATGACGGGACAGGACGCCGTCAATACGGCCAAGGAATTCAACGACCGCCTGGACTATGACGGTGTCGTACTGACGAAGCTCGATGGCGATACGCGAGGCGGTGCGGCCCTTTCCATCCGTACCGTTGTGGACAAGCCGATAAAGTTTGTCGGTACGGGCGAGAAGATGGAAGCTCTCGACGTGTTCCACCCCGAACGAATGGCCGACCGCATCCTCGGTATGGGCGACATCGTGAGCCTGGTGGAGCGTGCGCAGGAACAGTTCGACGAGGAAGAGGCCAAGAAGCTGCAACGCAAAATTCAGAAGAACCAGTTCGACTTCAACGATTTCCTGGCACAAATCCAGCAAATCAAGAAAATGGGTAACTTGAAGGACCTGGCATCCATGATTCCGGGCGTGGGCAAAGCGTTGAAGGACGTGGAAATCGACGACAACGCGTTCAAGGGCATTGAAGCCATCATCCTGTCCATGACGCCGCGCGAACGCCAACGGCCCGAGATATTGAACCAAAGCCGGAAGAACCGCATCGCCAAGGGCTCCGGCACGTCGTTGCAGGAGGTGAATCGCCTGGTCAAGCAGTTCGACCAGACGCGCAAGATGATGAAGATGGTGACCGGCTCGAAGATGGGACGGATGATGGGCCGCATGCCCGGAATGCCGCGGATGCCGAAGCCGGGAAAGTAAGCGAACAACAGTAACCTAATATAAATCGGAAGGGCCCTGACCGGAGCCCTTCCGATTTTTGTTTTCCGAGTAGGGGATTCAGAACATCGTCCCGCCGGCAATACGGCAGCACACGCTTCCAGCTTTGTTGATAAGGCGTGTGATATGGCCTTCCGCCCCTTCGATACGTTCACGCAAGTTCTTCGTACGAGGGGATGTCCGGGAGATAAGTCGATGAGAGGCGGGCGTAATCCATGTGGCAACAGTAATGGGCAAGGCCGTTGCTGACGATGAGGTAGTCGGCGCGAAGAATGCTGTTGTAGCCGGAAATCTGGCTGAAGACTTCCTGGGTAATCGTGATGTGCGGGGCCTTGTACTCAATGATAACGCGCGGCGTTCCGCCTTCGCGACGGTAGAGAACGCTGTCGCAACGTCGCCGGTTGCGGCCGGCGTTCAGAGTAACTTCGTTCGCCAGTAGCCCTGCCGGATAATGTTTGTGTTCTACGAGAAAATGCGTGAAGTGCTGCCTTACCCATTCTTCCGGAGTGAGGGCAACGTATCGGCGACGGAGAAAATCGTAGATGACCGGCTTGCCGTTTTGTAGCCTTGTTTTTATTGCGAAAGGCGGAAGGTTGAGTGAAATCATTTCTGTAAATTTGCAAAGAACTATGAGGAGCGGCGCGCTTGCGATAGTGGTGAAGCGGCGGACATCTGCCCAGCTTCTTCCTCCTCAATTTTGCAAAATTACTAAGTTTATGAAGACGAAACAAGAAATCGTTGGCAATTGGCTGGTGCGTTATACCAAGCTCCCGTTGGACCAGTTCGGTCAGCACATATTGTTGACAAATTTTAATAACTACGTAGACATGTTCTGCGATCAGTGCGGCGTGCCGCACGTCAGTTATGAGGCGAACATGCGGGCGGTAACTGCCGAAGGCATTACCATGATAAATTTCGGCATGGGTAGTCCCAATGCGGCCTTGATTATGGACCTGCTGAGCATCGTGCAGCCCAAGGCCTGCCTCTTTTTGGGGAAGTGCGGCGGCATCTCGGACAAGACGCATCTGGGAGACTACATCCTTCCGTTGGCCGGTATCCGCGGCGAGGGTACCTCAAACGATTATTTTCCTCCAGAGATTCCCGCGCTGCCGGCTTTTATGTTGCAGCGGGCGGTCTCTACGGCTTTGCGCGACAACAACCACGACTATTGGACGGGGACCGTTTATACGACCAACCGCCGCGTGTGGGAGCACGACGACCGCTTTAAGAATTACTTGCGGGAAACGCGCGCCATGGCCGTGGATATGGAGACGGCGACGCTTTTCTCCTGCGGATTCTACAATCATATTCCCACGGGCGCCCTGCTGCTGGTTTCCGATAATCCCATGGAGCCGGATGGCGTGAAGACGGAGGAGAGTGACAACCGGGTGACGAAGAATTTTGCAGCGACGCATGTCCGTATTGGCATCGAAGCAATGAAGCTCATCATTGACGAGCGCAAGACGGTGCGCCACTTGAAATTTGACTGGTAACTGTAGTTTCGTAATTATGGCGGGTACTGTAACGGGAAAGAAAAAAAATGCGCTGACCTACGATGTCATCGTGCGCGAGGTCCGGGCCGGCAATTACAAGCCCATCTATTATTTGATGGGGGCGGAGAGTTACTACATCGACCGCATCGCCGACTATATCGTCGACCGGGTCCTGAAGCCGGAAGAGCGCGACTTCAATCTGTTCACCTTCTTCGGTTCGGAAACCAATGTCGATGCCGTCATCAACGCCGCGAAAGGGTTCCCGATGGGAGCGGACCATGTGGTCGTCGTGGTGAAGGAGGCGCAGGGGCTCGCCAATGTGGAGCGGTTGGAATTTTATCTCCGGCAGCCGCAGCCTTCCACTATATTGATATTGTGTCACAAGAACGGCGTGCTCGACCGGCGTAAAAAAATAGCCGGAATGATAGAGAAGGCCGGCGTGCTCTTTGAGTCGGCCAAACTCTACGACAGTCAGCTGCCCACGTTTATTAATGAATATATGCGGCGGAAGCGTTTGGCGATAGAGCCGAATGCTGCCGCCTTGTTGGCCGAATATGTCGGGGCCGACCTGAACCGCCTGGCCAGCGAGCTCGATAAACTTGCACTGGCCTTGCCTGCGGGGCAGCGGACCGTAACCATGGACCTGGTGGAGACGCATGTAGGCATCAGCAAGGAATTCAATATTTTTGAGCTCCAGTCCGCGCTGGCTCAGAAAGACGTAGAGCGGGTCAGCAGAATTGCAAATTATTTTGACAAAAATCCCAAGGAGAATCCCATCCAGAAAACGTTGCCGGCTCTCTTCAAATTCTTTTCCAATTTGATGTTGGCTTATTACGCGCCAGAGAAAACGGAACGCGGAATCGCCGCCTGGTTAGGGCAGGCCGACTGGCAGGTGCGGCGCAACGTTTTGCCGGCGATGAAAAGATACAAGGGTACGAAGGTCATGAAAATCCTCGGTGAGATTCGGCGGACGGATGCTCGCTCCAAAGGGGTAGACAATCCCAGTACGCCCAACGGCGAACTTATGGAGGAGCTCCTTTATTTCATCCTTCATTAGAAATATTCCGGTCGTTCGTTTTTAACTGCGGGTCCACACGGGCCCGCAGTTTTTTTGTAGACCAACCGGCATTCGGAACACCATATATATAGGAATGGTTCCGCCGGGTAGGCGAGGGGAGGGCCGGATATACCTGAGAGAAATCCGGATATATTTGGAGGGAGAGCCGGATATGCTTGAGGGAAAAACGGATATTTTTGAGGGAAAGCCGGCGTAAATAATGTAAATCTCGCCCGGTTTGAGCCGTTTTGAGGCCTGTTCCAGGCCTATTTCTGCCTGTTTTTCGCCCTCGAGAGGGACGGGAAACGGATTTCTTGACTTTTTTAGCAATCGCGGCGACTATCCTGATTTTTACATTATGTACTTGATTTTCATGTAGTTCCTATGAATTTGCCTGCTCGTAGTTCGCTCAGCGGAAATTTCCTTATTCTTCGTTCGCGAGAGGCTGAATTTCGCTGAAGGGAGGCTATTTTCGGGCCTTCAAAACGTCGGATTGCATTTATTAACAGTTACATTCTCGATTTATTGATTTGTAATTTTGTTTCTGCGTGTAGATTTGTGAACAGCGAGGCTATGTCAGCCTCTGTTTTTGTAGTCACTTTCGCTTTGTTGATAATAGATTTTAATTTCAAAATACAGAACGATGAAATTGTAAATGATAAAATATTCCGTTTAATTATTGCGGGATAGACTGCTAATATCCAGTAAAATATTTGAATTTGTCGTGCTGTTCCTCTGATAATTCCTTGACGGATACCCGCTATGGGGCAAAAATCGTTTAGTAAGGTAAAAAATGGCATAATAATCTGATAAAAGCCAGGGATATGCCGAATTTTGATGATAATATTTTTAGTCAAAATTTATGCTTGTAGATTGGGAATTTAGATAGTGAGATTGAATCGGGTTGCAGGATGTAAATTTTCAAACCTAATTTTAGGATTTACAAAAAGAATTGCGGTTTTTGTTTTTGAATATGGAAATGTTGCGCGGGTGACTGAGAATGATTATCTTTGTAAATCGAAAAAGAAATCTGCCTAAGCCGGATTTTTTGGGGCTTTTCCCACTACCCGGCCCGTCTGGAACAGTAATTTCTTGCCCTAAAATCAGAAAGCCAGAAAGAAATGAAGGATCGTATTCGACAAATCATGGAGAAAGTGAACATGTCCCAGCAAGATTTTGCAAACAAGTTGGGAATCTCGCCAGCATCTTTGTCCAGCATCTTCACCGGCCGGACGAATCCGACCAATAATCACGTACAAGCCATCCACCGCGCCTTTCCCGAAATCAATGTCAACTGGTTGCTTTTTGGTGAGGGCGACATGCTGGTGTCTGGGGCCAAAGACATGAGCGACCTTCCGGCAGACGCCACCGGTAAGTCCGGGGACAACGAATCCGGCGACGCGGCCTCTGCTCCTAAATCCATGCCGGAGGCAACACTCTTCCATCTCGAGGAACCCGTGCGCGGAGCCGCTCCGGCAGGCCGTCACCACGTTGCGCCTACCCCCGCTCGCAGCGCCTATAATCCTCCTGCGGAGTATGTAAAGATTATTGACAAACCAACCCGCAAGGTTAAGGAAATCCGAGTATTCTTCGACGACGGAACCTACGAGACATTTGTGCCTTCAACGAAGTAGCAGCCCGTCCCGTTTACCGCGAATCGCGCCGGCCCGCGAGCGTCCGGCGCGTCGCGGTTTCCGCCGCTCCTATAATAAAAGGTGCAGATAGATTGCCGGGGCGATATGCCCTTATGTTCTTTTTTCGTAATTTTGTGAGTAGTCTTCCCGACAAAAGGGCTATGTATAAAATTACCTTGCTATGAATTGGAATTATCGGCAGCCCGTCTGCATCCGTTTTGGCGAAGGAGTGCTTCGCCAGCTCCCCGAGGCCGTCCGCTCGTTAGGCGGAAAAAAAGGCCTTCTCGTAACTTCAAAATCTTTTGTTGCCCGCGGCTTGGCCGACGACATAGTGCAGGCCAGCGAGGGCTTGCTCGCCGCCGTCTTCGGCCAGGTCTCTCCCAATCCCGACGTCAAAGAGTGTGATGCCTGCGCCGCCCTGTTGCGCGAATTGCACTGCGATTTTGTCGTTGCCTTAGGCGGCGGCAGCGTGATGGATTGCGCCAAGGCGGCCGCGACGGTTTGCCTGACGTCCGACTCCGTGACCCGCTATCTGGGGACGGGCCTCGCCCTGCCTGCTGCCCACCTCCCACTGATTGCCGTACCGACTACCGCCGGGACCGGTAGCGAGATAACCTGCGTCTCCGTGCTGTCCGACCATGAGCGGGGGCTCAAGTCTCCGATGAACTCCGATGGCTTTTACCCCGCCTTGGCCTTGGTCGACCCGGAACTGACCTATACCGTTCCGCCCTATCTGACGGCCTGTACGGGCATGGACGTGCTGTGCCATGCCATAGAGGCCTACTGGAGCCGTTACCACCAGCCCATCTGCGACGCGCTGGCCGTCCACGCGGCCCGTCTTGTCTTTCAATATCTGCCTGTCGCTTATGCGCAGGGGCAGGACCGCCAGGCCCGGGTCAAGATGTGCGAGGCGTCGGTTATCGCCGGCCTTGCCTTTACCCAGCCCAAGACGACCTCGGCCCATGCCTGTTCCTATCCGCTCACGAACCTGTTGGGCATTTCCCACGGAGAGGCCTGCGGCCTCACGGTCGACTATTTTGCCCGACTGAATGCCTCGCTGGGGTGCGAGCGTGTGGACGAGCTGGCCCGCCTGTTGGGATTTGCGGATGCTGCCGCCCTGGCCGACGCCATAGCACAGTTGAAAGTGACGCTGGGCCTGCGGCAAGACTTGCGCGACCTGCATCTGTCCGCCGAGCAGGTGGAGCAACTGGTACAAGGGAGCAAGCACCCCAATTTACGCAACAATCCGGTTGAAATCACCGAGCCGATGCTCCGACAGCTGTATGCAAGTTTGTGTTAATGTCTACTAATACGACCGATGCGTCCCCTTCGCTCTTATGAGGACTTATTGACCAATAATCCACTGCTGCGCGTTGTCCTGCCTATGGCCGTCGGTATCGCGCTTGCCGAGTGGGGGTACGACGTGCTGGCCGTCGGTCTGCCCTATCTGTCCGTCGGCGCGGTCGCTTCGGTGGCCGCGCTTTATTTCTTTCGTCGGCAGACTTGGTTCGGCGCCTGGTTTTGCGTGGCTATGGCGCTGGTGGGGGCAACATTGCTGGTGGCGGAGCGCCGTTCGCTGGCCGTCAGCTGGCCCGAGGGCGAGCAGACTTTCCGGGCCGTGGTGGTGGAGGAGCCTCGCGTAGGCCCGCGGTCCATACAGACCGTGGCCCAACTGGAAGGCGGCCCCAACGCCGGGCGACGCATCCGCCTGGGACTGATGCGGCCCCGGGCCGACAGCCTGCGCGGCGCCAGCGCTTCGCTACGGCCCGGCGACGTCCTCCTGTGCCGGGCCCGCATCGAGCCGCCTCGCAATGCCGGCAATCCGGGCGAATTTGACTACGCGGCCTGGTTGCGTCGTCAGCACATCGTCGGCACGGCATTCTGCTTTACCGGCCAGTGGCAGCGCTCTGCGCGTCCGGCCTCCCTGCCGCTTGCCGTCCGCGCCCTGCGGTGGCGCAGTGTGTTGGTGGACCGGTACGAAAGCTACTTCCGCGGTCGCTCGCTGGCGGTCTTCTCGGCGTTGACGTTGGGCGACGACAGCCGGCTCGACACGTCGACGCGCGAAGTTTACTCCCGTACCGGCGTGAGCCACGTCCTCGCGCTCTCGGGCCTGCATCTCACCATCCTCTTCTCGTTCTATCAGGTCCTGGTCCTCTCGCTTTGCCGGCGCCGTTGGCTCTACGTTGCGATGAGTCTCGTTGGCCTGTGCGGGCTTTGGGGCTTTACGTTCCTGGCCGGCATGCCCCTGTCGCTGTTGCGTTCGGCCGTAATGTTCAGCGTCATGCAGGTAGCTTGCTGCCTGCGGCGCGACTCTTTCTCGCTCAACAATCTGGCGCTCGCGGCCCTCCTCCTCCTGTTCCTCTCGCCGCAGTCGCTTTTCGACGTCGGATTCCAGCTTTCCTGTCTTTCCGTCTTCTTTATTCTGGTTTTTGTTCCGGCAGTTCCCGTCCCGGCTTTCGTACGTCGGTCGCGGATTTTGCGGCAGGGCTACAGCCTCGTCACAGTCTCCGTGTGCGCCCAGCTGGGCACGGCGCCCCTGGTGGCTTACTATTTTCACACGTTCCCCGTCTACAGCCTGTTGGCCAATCTGGTCGCCGTTCCGCTGAGCTACGCGCTGCTGTTGCTCGGTGTGTTCTTTTTCCTCATGCCTTGGGGACAGGCCGGCTGGGCACGTGTGGCCGACTGGGGGCTGGGCGTCATGGACACCTGCCTTACGTCCCTCTCCCGTCTGCCCGGCGCCGTCCTGACGCTCTATCCGACGCTGCCGACCGTCCTGGGCTGCTACGTTTTTCTCTGGCTGTTCGTATCCTGGTGCGTAGGCCGTCGGCCGGCCTACTATTGGGCGGCTGGCGTCGTCCTGCTTTCCACCGGACTTTATGAAGGATATGCCCACCGCGGAAACCGTTTGCCGCGGCAGCTCGTTTTTTACAATCTCTATGGCGCCTCGGCCGTTCATGCCATTCATTCTTCCCGGCAGTCTTATCTGTGGACCTCCGGACTCCGCGCCGATACGGCGCTGGCCTACGTGCGGCGCACGTTCTGGAAGGAGGAAGGCCTTTCGCTCCCGGTGCCTTTGACCGATTCCGTGGACCGGCCCGACGTTTACTACGATTCGGGCCTTCTTTCGTTTGCCGGCCGGCGGGCCGCTTTGCTGGCGCAGCCTTTGCCCTCGGGGCGGCCTACGCGGCCGCTGCCGGTGGACTATCTGCTGCTGGCCAGGGGATACAAATCCGGCGTGCGTCGCGCCCTGACGTTCTTCAGGCCTCGCCTGGTCATTCTGGACGGCAGTCTGACGGACTTCTATCGCCGGCGTTATGCCGACGAGGCGCGTGCCTGCGGGCTACCGGTCCACGACATGCACACGGCGGGGGCGCTGGTCGTCCCCTTACCGTAGGCGGTCGGGGGGATTGCTTCGGTCTGGCAGCGTATGCTCCGGCAGCGCGGGGAGAATGGCGGGCGGAACGGGCCCTATTCCCGTAGCGACGGGGCTAAGGCCAGTTTTTACGGGGCCTATTCCCGTTGTTCCGGAAATAGGACGGATGTGCGTCAGTCCATAATTTCGCGGCGCAGCCCCCTGGCCCGACTGCGCGGCGCCCCCGTTTGCTCTTGCGGGAAACCGACGGCGCGGACCGGGCGGACCTGCCGTAAATACAAAACAAGAGGCCGCCCCCTCGGGGACAGCCTCTTGTATAAGTTGCCGTAACGCGGCACGGCGTCTGCGCGTCTTACTGACGGGCGCCGTATTGCTGGTCAAGGTTGAAGATAGCGGTGTCGCCCATCTTCTTGATGCGGTCAACGATGCCGCTGGCCGTGGCCTCCTCTTCTACCTGCTCGCGGACAAACGACCACAAGAAGTCCTGCGTGGCCTTGTCCTTCTCGGCAGCAGCAATGTCCACGAGGCTGTCAATCATCTTGGACACCTTGCACTCATGGGCGTAGACCTGCTCGAAAGCGTCGAGCGGGCTGTTCCAAGACTGCGGGACGGCGTCGATAGCACCGACGCGGGCCGTACCTCCGCGCTTGATGATATAGTTCGCCATGGTGTAGGCATGGTCCATTTCCTCCTGGCTCTGCTTCTTCATCCAAGTGGCAAATCCATTAAATCCTTCCTTGTCAAAGTAAAAGGCCATGGAAAGATAAAGATTGGCCGACCAAATCTCGGCTGCAATCTGGCCGTTGATGGCGTCTTGCAATTTCTCTGAAATCATGATTTGTTGGTTTTATGGTTAAGGCTCTCTTCCGGGAGCCATGCAAAGTTACGATTTATCTTTGGGCGCAGCGTCTTGTTACAGTCCGGAAATCGTCGCCGAAGGTTAAAGTTCTCAAACGCCCGGGCCGCGCCGTTTCACTGGTCCTGGCCGAATTTGTCGTCCGGGTAGAGCGTCTTCCACCAAAGGGGCTCGTCCTTGAGCCAATAGGCCAGCCAGGCAAAGATGGCGTTCTGCCAGGCCAGACGCTTGTTGTAGTTCACGATGACATGGTTCTCGCCGTCAATCTGAATGTAGCTGACGGGGCGTCCCAGTATGCGCAGCGCCGTGAAGAGTTGCTGGCTCTCGTTGGTCGGAACGTTCGTGTCGGCGGTGCCGTGGAGCAACAGCAGAGGAGTGTGTATCTTGTCGGCGTTGAACAGGGGCGACTGCTTCACGTAGAGGTCCGGGTTGTTCCAGGGGAAGCTGCCGAACTGGGCGGCTTCGCCGTAGGTGTAGCCCCAGTAGCCGCCGCCCCAGTAGCTGGCAATGTTGGAAATGCCGGCGTGGGAAACGGCCGCCGCGAACAGGTCGGTCTGTGTCTGGAGGTATTGCGTCATGAATCCGCCGTACGAGGCGCCCATGCAACCCACTTTCTCGGGATTGACGAACGGATGCTCCTTGAGAAACTGGCGGGTGCCTTCGATGATGTCGTCGGCCGAGCCCTGTCCCCAGGTATTGACGTGGCGCGCGGCAAACTCCTGGCCGTAACCGATGGCGCCGCTCGGTTCGCAGACATAGACCACGTAGCCCTGGCCGGCGAGCACCTGGAGCGGATACTGGAACTCGAGGGTCTTGCCCGTAGGCGTGCAGCCGCCGTAGTAGTAGACGATGAGCGGGTACTTCTTGGCCGGGTCGAAGTCGGGCGGCAGGTAGTAGAAGCCACTGATGGAGTCGCCGCGCGAAGAGCGGAACGTCCAGTCGTAACACTTGCCGATGGCCACGTCGGCGTACATCTTGTCGAAGTCAATCTCGCCGATGCGCGTCGCCTTGGGCCTGGAGCTGTTGTCCAGCGTGCTGAGGAACAGCTCGCGGGCCCGTTCGCCCGTCTGTCCGTAGTAGACGACGGTGGGCTTCTTCTTCCCCGCGCTGATGGAGAATCCCTGGACGTAGGTCACGGGCAACGCGTAGCGCACCACGTCGCACGTTTTCGGGTCGAGGCGGAACAGGCTCTCATCGCAGCCGTCGGTCGCCTTGAAATAGATGTAGTTGTCCCCCTGTGCCCAGACGACGTTGCCCACGGCAGGTTTGAAGCCTTTCAGCAGCGGCTTCACGCTGCCCTGGCCAGGGTCGTAGAGATACAGGCGTATGTCGTAGTTGTTGGGCGTCTGGCCTTGGGCCACTTCGCTACCGATTCCGTTGAACGCGGCGGGAGAGGCTTTGAGGAGCAACTGGCGGCCGTCGGGCGAATACTGGGCCCCGGCTAGGTAGGCCGTATCGGCAAACACGGTGTCGACAGCCCCCGTCTTTACGTTCATTTCGATCAGCGTCGTGCGGTCAAAGGGACGGCGACGGGTGTCCATCCGGCTGTAAGAGATGAGCAGGCGCTGGCCGTCGGGCGATATGTCGTTGAGCCAGGCGGATACGGAACCGAACGTCAGGCGCTGGAACTGTCCCTGCTTCAAGTCGTAGAGGTAGAGCGCGCTGCGGTTGCGCCAGCCCGGTTGCCGGTCGTCGGGCTGCTCGAGACGCTTCAGCCCGTTCTTGTCGTCACGGCCCGTTTGGGTTCTCGTAAAGATGAGGAAGTCCTCCGTAGGCGACATGGTGAATCCGCCGTCGGGCAGGTTCGTGTCCAATACGGTCTCCTTGCAGGTTTGCGGGTCGAGGGTGACGAGTTCCTTGCCCTGGACGCCGTTGCGCGTGTAGTAGAGCACGTCGCGTAAGGGCATCCAGTTCAGGCCCTGGTAGCTGTCCCAGCGCATGATTTCCCGCCCGCTCTCCGTCTCGGTCAGCGTGGTGCGGAACACGTTGGTGCCGTCGGCCTTCGTATCGTAGTAGCGCGTGACGAGGTATTTGCCGCTCGGCGAAATGGCCACGCTGTGATAGTGGTCGCCCTGCAACATCTCGGCCATGGTGTAGGGGCGCTTTTCCGTATCGTTCACAGTGAGCCCTTCGAGCTCGTCGCCGGTGAGCTCCACGTAGAAGGAGTCGCGGTCGGCCGCGGAGGTCAGCCCCAACAGCACGATTTCCTGGCGACCGGGCGCCATCTGCAGTTCGCTATCCTTGAATTCCTGGCGATTGACGTAGGTCTTGTAATGCTTGAAGTGTTTCACCTGCAGCTTGGCCACCGTGAAACGGGGCGCGGTCAGCGTGAAGTGGAGCGCCGTGAGGTAGTGGGCAGTCGTATCGCTGCCGGCAGGCAGCAAGGCCGCGCCGCGCGAAATGCTGAGCGGAAGGTCGGCCCGAAGCGCGAAAGCGGCGTTTTCCTTGAGCACCTCCTGGATGTCGTAGGCTTTGCCTTTCATGTCCACACTGTCGGTCGAGTAGGGCAGACGGACAGTGACCGGTGTCGCCATTCGTGCAGCCGGCACGGGTATGGTGTCGGCTGTTGCCGCTACTGCACAGGAACTGAGAAGTAGGGTAATGAGTGTTTTCATATAAAGATATATGTGTTATAATAGATGTTCTGTCGGGGAGGGCCGTCGGCGCGGGGACGGCAACTTGCGGACGGGTCAGAGTGCGTTTTCGCGCTGCTGGCCCAGCAACTGGAAGTCTTTCTTGCGCAGTTTGAAGGAGTTGGTCAGGTATTTGTCGCGGACAATCTGATTGGCGGCCAGCTCTTCGGGAGTACCCTGGAAAAGAATCCGACCTTCAAAAAGCAGATAGGCCCGGTCCGTAATGCACAGGGTCTCTTCTACGTTGTGGTCTGTGATAAGGATGCCGATGTTCCGGTCTTTGAGTTTCCACACGATGTACTGGATGTCCTCTACGGCAATAGGGTCGACGCCGGCGAAGGGTTCGTCCAGCATGATGAACTTAGGGTCGATGGCCAGACAGCGGGCAATCTCGGTGCGGCGGCGTTCACCGCCGGACAACCGGTCGCCCAAGTTTTTCCGCACCTTCTGAAGGCGGAACTCGGTGATGAGGCTTTCCAGTTTCTCTCTCCGGTATTCTTTCGAGCGGCCCGTCATCTCGAGCACGGAGGCTATGTTGTCTTCCACGCTCATCTTGCGGAAGACGGAGGCCTCCTGGGCCAGGTAGCCAATGCCTGCCTTGGCGCGTTTATAAACCGGGTAGTCGGTGATGTCGTGCTCGTCGAGGAAAATGCGGCCGCTATTCGGCACCACCAGGCCCGTAGTCATATAGAATGAAGTCGTCTTTCCCGCGCCGTTGGGGCCTAAGAGGCCTACGATTTCGCCTTGGCGGACGTTGAACGAAACGCCGTCTACGACGGTGCGTTTGCCGTATTTCTTCACCAGCCCCTCGGTTCGCAGCACCATGTGCTGGGGGGCTGTCGTGGGATTGAGTGCCTCGTTTTCCATGCGCTATAATAGTTTGCGCACAAAGGTACGTTTTTTTTAGCACATGTCTTGTCCGTTTTGGTGGGAATACACAACAAGCCCGCCGCTCAGGGCGACGGGCTTGCTGGAAGGCCGGCGGATTTATCGTCCGTTGCGGGAGATGAGCCCCCGTAATTTCTCGTTGTACGAGGTCGCGGCGATGAGTTCCTCGATGGTAAGGTGCATCCGATAGCGCCAGTACTGGTCCGGATTGGACGGCACGTTGATTTGCTCTTCCTCAGGGTGGGGGGAGCGGAGCTTGTCGTCGAAGCTCAGCAAATCCTGTAAGGAAATGAGGCAAAGCATGGAGGGGCAGGCCAGGTGCATGGAGACGACCTGCTCGCACATCTCGGCCGGAGCCGCTGAGGGCGCCTTGCCCGGCCGGTGCAGCACGTCGGTCCAGAAGGCTTGGGCCGCCTCGCGTTCCTCTTGCCACCACAGGCGGAGCGGAGGCATGTCGTGCGTGGCGATAGTGGCCACGGAAAGGTAGGGATTGTCTGCCAGGTCGCTGAACTGTTGTGAGGTATTTTTCGGCATGCGCTGGATTTCGAGCGACAGGATTTGGAGTTCCTGCAATACGTCCTTGACGCATGCCGGTATCATGCCGAGGTCCTCCGCGCAGGGAAGCATGTTGTTCTCCGTGCCGTCCGTCGCCTGGGCGTTGTCTACGAGGCTGGGGAGCTTGCGCAGCGCTTCGTCGGCCCAGAACTGCGTGTGCCGCACGTAGAAGAAGTTGTCGTACAAGCGGTTGAAGGCCGCCTGGTCTTGTTCGGACAGCGTCTGGAATACGTCCGTGAATTGGGCCGCTATTCTGGGATGATAGTAACCCGGGCGCTCCGGGTCCTCGAGGAAGAGGACTTCCGTGGCGACCTGGTTCAGAACGTTGCGGACGCCCGCGTCGTGGACGTGATCCACGATGTATTGCTGGGACCGCCATTCCGGTTTGAGCTCCCATACGCCGTCCGCGGTCTGGAGGAAGTAGGGGCGCAGGTGGCCTGCTTTCTTCTCGAGTTGATTGTACTGCCCGTCGGTGACGAAAGGCTTGGAGAAGCGGGCCGGACTGTTTCGGAATCCCCATTGGAGTATCTCGCTTTCGCTGAGCGGCAGGGCCGGGCGGAAACGGCCCATGATGCCGTCGCGCTGGTCTGTCGGAATTTCCCAGATGCGAAAGAAGCCGAGCACGTGGTCTATGCGGTAGGCGTCGAAGTAACGGGCCATGTGGTGCAGGCGCTTGCGCCACCACGCGTAGTCGTTGCGGGCCATCTCTTCCCAGTTATAGGTCGGGAATTTCCAGTTCTGGCCTTTCACTGCGAAGGCGTCCGGCGGCGCGCCGGCCTGGCCGTCGAAGTGGAACAGCCTGCCGTCCTTCCAAGCCGGTACGCTGTTGCGGCAAATGCCGATAGGGATGTCGCCCTTGATGATAATTCCGCAGTTCCGGGCCTTTGTGTGAACGGCCTGCAACTGGCGGTCCAGCAGGTACTGGACGAAGCAATGCAGGTCGACCTCCTCTTCCGTCGGCTCCTCTCTTTCGGCCGGCCATTTGCGGAAGTCGGCCTCGTGGTAGCGGTCTCTCAGGCAGCAGAAGCGCGCGTAGGGCTCCAGCCATTCGGCCTGTTCCTGGCGGAATTTCTTATAGGACGGGCTGCCCGTAATCCGTTCGCCGCATTCCTGATAAAGGTCCACCAGGAAATTCCATTTCAGCCGCCACACTTCTTCATAGTCCACCTGCTGCAGGCCGTTGAGCGAGTGACCCCTGGCTTCGTGGCGGCGGTAGGCTGCCGTGTGGCTCCATTCAGACGGGTCAATGTAGATGGGGTGGAGGGCAAAGACGGAAACGCTGTTGTAGGGATAGGAGTCGTGCCACGTATTCGTGGCGGTCGTATCGTTAATCGGGAGAATCTGTATGGCGTGCATCCCGACGGAGCGCACCCAGTCCACGAGCAGGGCCAAGTCGCCGAAGTCGCCGATGCCAAAGCTGTGGCCGCTGCGGAGAGAGAACACCGGAATCACGACACCGGCCCCGCGCCACGGCGCCGTGTGCATGCGGGGCGTGTCGTCCTGTTTTACCGCCGCTTCGTTCTTTTCCAGCGGCAGCGGCGTAAGGCTGCGGTTTCCGCCCTCTTCCCAGATGACGCGACTGTGATTGAGCTCGTCCACGAGCACGTACTTGTATTCAACGCCCTCTGTAAAGTCGGTCGCGACGAGCGGCAGGCCCCATTCGTAAATACCGGTGCGTTGCAGGAACCGTACTTTCTCGGGCTTCCATTCGCCCCAGGCCGGCGTGTTCCCCAGGACTCCCCAGCGCATCCCTGCGGGGGGCGGCATGGCGGACAGGAGCAGCAGGTAGGGGCGCGTGATGGGTTCCATGTTGGCCAGGTTTTCGCCTGCGCATCTGAAGATACAGTCTGCGAAGGCGGCGCGCCGCATCACCTGCGGTAGGCCCCGCTCCATCCACTCATCGGCCAGGACGATGTGCGACCGTAGCCCCGTGTCGAAGTGGCGCATTCCGCCATTCTCGCGGCGTATCACCTGGTCTCTTTTGTTGCATACGGCGTAGGCGTAGTCTATTTCTGTCGTACCGGCGGGCATTTCCAGCTCTCCTGTCCAGCAGTAGCCGTCGGCCGTGTCCATGCGGAGCAGGCTCGGCCGGCGTCCGGTGCGAATCAGGACGCAAATCCTTTCTTCCCAGTCTGTTCTGTAATTGAGGCGAAATTTCAGGTGTGCCATAGTATTTATGTTAATTCCTCTGAGACAGTGATTAGGCAAATTTAGTAAAAAAACACGAGACGCTCCCCGGCGGGGACGGCCTTCTTGTCCTATTTCATTTTTTTACCATTACAGGCAAAAAAATCCCGCAAATATTTGTGCGCAATAGCGGAAGTTAGTATATTTGCTCACAGAAATAAGGCTGTACCGGTTCGATTGGGATACTCATCAATAATTACTTGAAAACCGAGAAAGCTTATCTTAGCAATGGCGTGCCGGCATGGGCCTCGCGGCGCAGAGTCGGATTACAGAACTAGGAAGGGCGCTCAAATCTTATTTAGCTCGGAGTTTCATCACATCATCGGTGCAGTCTTTTTCATGTTCACTTGGCAAGTCCTTTTTGGGGCCGGGGTTGCAATAGCAGCCCCGGCCATATTTTTTGCCGGACCGGGCCCCGCGGGGCGGGCGG